>OLPW01000034.1_pt1 | contig 129095 bp, 111 predicted proteins | sample 1672161 | NCBI WGS metagenome assembly OLPW01 (sample SAMEA3136654, study PRJEB25190) | human gut metagenome
AAAACTCCCTATTTCTATTTTTTTATAAAAAATTTGCGTGTCTAACTCATCACTGGAAGTAACGAGAATGCGACACGCAGTTATTCAAAGTTAAAGGATATAAAATTATCTTCACTTATGCCACGTTCTTTTAATTCTTCCTGAATAAGTTCCAGCATAACTGACTTACCGCAACGTCTGATTCCCGTCATAACTTTAACCAGATCTGTTCCAATAAATGGTCTTATTTTTTTCATATATACATTATTATACTCCTTATTCTAAAAAAAATACCGCCTAACAATGATATCAGGCGATATTTTATATATTTCTACTCCTTCTCCAGAAGTTTCTTATACGACATATCCATGCCGAATGCGCCAAGCGGGGCGGTGATGATGATGGCCATGACTGCTACGGACAGGATGATCTTGCCGCAGCCAAGGCCTGCTGCCAGGGGGACGGATCCGATGGCGGCCTGGACGGTTGCTTTTGGCAGGTAGGCGATGACGCAGAAAAGTCTTTCTTTCACATTGAGGTTTGTTTTTACCATACACAAAAAGACTCCGCAGGCACGGAAGATGAGCGCAACCAGGATTATAAGAACTGCTGCCGCTCCGGCCTCCAGGGTGTATCGAATATCCACCGCCGCGCCGACAAGAACAAACAGGATGACTTCTGCTGCAAGCCAGAGTTTGCCAAATTTCTCGGATAAACGTTTTGAGACAAATGCAGTGCTCTTCATCTTGAGGACGCAGGCCATACTGACAACTGCAAGAAGTCCGGATACGGCAATCTTTCCTTCCAGCCAGCCTTCGATCGCGATTAGCAGAAAGGAAACTCCCAGTACGATGATGACCTTCATGCTGTTTCTGACATAATGTTTTTTGGCGTATGCTGTCTCAAAAAACAGATAGAGAAGATATCCAACAACCGCTCCCAGCGCAACTCCAAGTACGATCGATACCGGGATATTGAGGAAGGATTTTAAATCTGCCTTATCTCCCTGTGCCATTCCAAGGAATGTTGTGAACAGCACAATCACAAAAATATCATCACAGGATGCACCCGCCAGGATCATCTGCGGGATTGCTTTGCCTGTACCATATTTCGTTTCTATCAGTTTTACCATGCGCGGGACCACCACCGCCGGAGATACTGCTCCGAGGACGGCTCCCATGACTGCCGCATCCACTCTTGAGATCCCCAGGATCGCAGGTGCACACAGAATATAACCAAGGATCTCAAACGATGCCGGCACAAAAGACATCATAACTGCAGGACGGCCTACTTTCTTGAGGTCCTCCAGATTCAGCGACAGTCCGGCTTTGAGAAGAATTATGATGAGTGCCATCTTTCGCAGATCTGCTGAGATCGACAGTATCGATGGATCCAGCAGGTCAAGCACATACGGTCCGAGAACGATCCCCGTAACCAGCATGCCAATGATCCGTGGCAGTTTCAGATACCCGCAAATGGCACCCATCGCGAGCCCCACCAGAAAAATAAGTGACAGTGACGTTAACATAAAAAATTTCCTCCTTTTATTTTCCTTCAGACGCAAAAAAGCTGACAACTTCTGCGACTGAATAATCGTAGAAGTCATCAGCTTTCAATAAGCAGTTCAGGTTTCCCATGGGAGAACTTCATTCCCAATTCGGGTAAATCATACTATTTTCGTAAAAGAAAGTCAAGAATTTTTGTTTTAACACTGTCCTCTTTTTCCATTCTTAAGGTCCTCTACAATTTCATTGTAGCGTTTTTTATTTAAACGATAGAAGAACAGTACAATCGCGGTCACAATCCAGAGAATTCCGGGGATTGTTGAAAATGAGTGTTTCATGATACTGATGACAGCAGAATTCTGCGTCTGATTCGCAACATAACCATATTTACCAAGAAGCATTGCAAGCATCGCAGTTCCGATTGCCATTCCAATCTTATTTCCCAGTGAGACAAATGCATACTGGAATCCATCGTTTCGAAGACCCGTTTTCCATTCTCCATATTCCACACAGTCCGGGATGATTGCATAAATTGCAGTATTAAATCCAGAAAAGAAGAATTGTGTCACTCCTGCCAGTGCATAGAAAATGACTGCACTTTCTTTTACATTGAAGAAATACATGCTCAACATGGAAATACCGGTAAGCAGTGCAAAAACAGATGCAGTTCTTCCCTTGTTGTCAAGTTTACGGAATACTGGCTGGAAACATGCTGCTCCAATGATCGACGGGATAATAATGCACATGGAATATGTTGTATAATAAGCTGCATTTCCTTCCACATAAGTAAAATAATAGAGAACATCTGCATTTCTTCCATAAAGAGTAAATCCAAAAAGTACCTGTCCGATCAGTGCAAGTATATATGGCCGGTTCTGCATAACTGCTTTTAGCTGAACTTTGATGGATATTTTTTCTTTCTCCGGCGTTGTCACGGCTTCCTTTGTCTTTGCAAAGCAGAAGAAATGACATGCTGCAAAAATACATCCATAAATGATCGCTACAAACAGATATCCATTTTTGGTGCTGTGGCTTCCGAGTTTACTGATCAATGGAACCGTGATGATATTGATGATTCCAATTGCGATCATCGCCGCTACAGAACGGGATGTGTTGATCTTGGCACGCTCATCGATATCCTGTGTCATTGCTCCACAGAGGGTTCCATATGGAATATTTACACAGGTGTATCCCAGAACCAGCAGACAGTAAGTAATGACCATATATATAATCTTTGCCTTGTCTGACCAGTCCGGATGTGCCCAGAAAGTCAGCATCAGAAGGATTGCTGTGACCGGTGCTGCAACCAGCAGCCACGGTCGGTATCTGCCCCATCTTGTCTTGGTCTTATCAGTCAGTCCTCCGACGATCGGATCGTTGATTGCATCCCAGAATCTTGAAAAAAGCATCAGCGCAGAAACCGCTGTCATACTGATTCCAAAAACATCCGTATAAAAGATCATCAGAAAATTACTCACAAACATCCAGCTGAAATTGCAGCCTACATCTCCAAATCCATACGCAATCTTGCTGATCAGCGGCACTTTTCCATCTTTAAATTCTTTTCCCATGGCTTCTCCTGCTTCCTTCGCTTTATTTTTCCTGTACGTTGATAATGACTTTCATTGTTGTTTCACGGTTGTCATCAATGTAGTGATATGCTTCCAGATAATCCTTGAATGCAAATGTTTTGGAGATCAGAGGTCTTAAATGAACTTTGCCTTCATTTACAAGTTTAATACCATCTACATAATCATCGTGGCGATACATCATAGTGCTCTTGATATCCAGCTCATGGTCATTTGCTACAGCCAGATCGATTTCTGCCATTCCTGCAAAAACTGCAACCAGTACGATCACGCTGCCCTTTCTTGCATATTTGATTGCCTGTCCCATTGTGATATTATTTCCGGCACAGTCATAGATCACATCTGCTTTGTCCGGTCCAAAAGCTTCTACCATCACTTCTCCAAAGTCTTTGTTCTTTGTATTGACGCAGACATCAATTCCACATTCCTGTGCTTTTTTGAGACGAAGATCACTGACATCTGTGATCATGACTTTGGCGGCTCCCATTCCTTTGGCAGCCTGTGCCACCAGGTTTCCGATCGGACCTGCTCCAAGGACTGCAATATTCATGCCTTTCACATCGCCCATCTGTTTTACTCCGTGAACTGCAACTGCCAGCGGCTCGATCATTGCACCTTCCTCATAGGACATTTCCTCTGGAAGTGGTGTTACCTTGGATGCATCTACTGCGAAGTATTCGGATGCCGTTCCGGTTGTCTGGAATCCCATAACCTTCAGTTCCTCGCAGAGATTATATTTTCCATGGCGGCATGGATAGCAGTGTCCACAATATACCTGTGGTTCGATGGTGATCTTCTGTCCTTTATGAAATCCTGTTACATTAGCTCCAAGTTCTACGATTTCTCCGGAAACTTCATGTCCCTGTGTAACCGGATATTTCGTAAAAGGATGTTTGCCGTGATATACATGGATATCTGATCCGCAGATTCCGATATTCATGATCTTTACAAGAACCTGATCGTCCTTTACTTCCGGAACCGGAACCTCTCTGAAAATAATTTCTCCTGGTTTTGTCATTACCTGCTGTAACATAATAGTTTCCTCCTTGTTTTTGTTATGTATTATCTTTTATTAAATGTTTTATTAAAGTAATTACATTATTATTCAGAAACTCTCTTTTGTCAAGAGTGTTCTTATCACTTCTCTCTATTGCACAATATTAGAAATCAGTTTTTGTGCAGGTTTCATAGATACACTGTGCATCATCCCACAACAAAAAATCTCTGAGCAAAATCTGCCTTTTGACAGACCTTGTTCAGAGATTTCCGAAAATAAAAGTTCTCAGCTTCTATTCTATATTTTTGATAAAATCCTGTAAAAAATGTTTCGCAGCACCTACTGCGGATGCTTCTCTCTTGTAGGAGCAGTTTCTGAGATACCGGATATCATGATCGAAGCCATTGTATTCCATCACTTTTTCCCCCAGTGGAAGCATATGTTCTGCCAGATATCCACCAACTTCTCCACCAAGGATGATATCCATATCGTATGCCATACGCAGATTTGAGATCAGGACCGCCAGCATATCCAGATATTCACTCCATTTTTCTTCTACTGCTTCGTCACCGGATTTTAACTGTTCCATAAACGTTTCCAGAGAATTGATTTCATCTGTAAGTGCACTTGCTGCACAGTAGGCATCCGCACACCCTTTCTTGCCACAATAGCATTTACGTCCTCCCGGAACCAGAATCATATGTCCGAATTCTCCTGCCTTCTGATTTTCTCCCTGAAACAGCTTTCCACCAATACAGAATGCTCCGCCCAGCGTATTGTTCAGTGACAGGTAGATTGCATTTTTATATCTGTTCATATCCTCTGCCATCATTGCCGCATTTGCATCGTTTTCGAAATAAACCGGAAGATCAAATGCCTGTTCCAGAAAACTCAGGCTGTAATTTTCCAGCTGCAATGCATGTGATTTTATAAGCAGATGGTCTTTCTGACTGATGATTCCCGGAATCGAAATACCAATTCCAAGAATCCGGTCCTGATACTCTGTGTCCTTCAGAAATTCTGATGTCAGTACAGAAAGATCCTGACAGTAAGATGCATCCGGTGAAAATTTCATACGGACACGCCTGAATTTCACGATTTCATATTTCAGGTTTACAAGTACTATCCCCACATGATTTGCTGTGATCACAATTCCTACAGAATATCTGTAGGACGGATTGATTCCTATGCTTTTTGCCTTGCGTCCACCAGTAGATTCATATTCTCCGGTTTCTATAATGATTCCTTTTGCGATCAGATCGTTTACATTTGAAAGAACTGTGGGCATGCTCAAGTTCAGATTTTTGGACACTTCTACCTTGGATGTCACCTGATTGTTGATTACATAATTCAAAATTCTGGATCTTGTGATGGTTTTTTTATCTGTTCCAGCCATTTTTGCAGACCTCTTTTATTAATTATTTTATAAAAGAATCATACCTTCTATTTCAGCATTTGTAAAGCGCAAAAATACCACCCAACAATTGTCAGGTGGTAACTTATTGTTTCTGAAACTACTCCTCCCCCAGCACCTGTGCCAGCGTTGAAAAAAGGATCTTCACATCGATCGGTTTGGCAATATGTGCGTCCATGCCTGCCTCGAAAGCTCTCTGGCGGTCTTCTTCGAAGGCGTTGGCTGTCATGGCTATGATCGGGATGCGGCTTCTCGGGTCGTTAAGTGCACGGATTATTTTGGTTGCCTCGTAACCATCCATGTGCGGCATCTGAATATCCATGAGGATCAGGTCATAGTAATCCTCCGGTTTCGCCTTCAAAGTTTCCACGCATTTAATGCCATCTGTTACGTGTTCTGTCTCAAGACCGCTTTCTCCGAGAAGTTCCATCGCGATCTCTGCATTCAGTTCATTATCCTCTGCCAGCAGGATACGTTTGCCTTTGAAATTCCGGAGTATCTGACCGGATTGTTCTTCCTTCCTGGACTGGATCTGCTCTTCTGTCGCTGTCGGGAAAGACAGGACGATGGTTGTCTTGGTTCCCTGACCGACCTTACTCTCGACATTGATGGTGCCGCCCATCAGATCAACCAATGCCTTGACGATCGGAAGTCCAAGTCCCGTACCTGTCACATGGCTCTCTGTACTTGTTCTTTCTCTCGTGAACTCCTCAAAAATATGTGGAAGATATTCCTCGCTCATTCCAATTCCGGTATCGGCAACTACGATCCTGAATGAAGTATGTCCTTCTTTGGAATAGTGGAATTCTGAAATATCTACTACAATGCTGCCGCCATCCGGTGTATATTTGATCGAGTTACTTATGATATTGAGCAGGATTTCCCTTACCTTGGTGCTGTCACAGATCACATATGGATGGTCGGAATTCAGGATGCAGGTGTACTTAAGGTTTTTCTTATGGATCTCCGGTTCAAAGACTGCCTGGAGAGAATTAACAAGATCCTTAAAACACCCCACTTCCGGCTTCAGCTCTGCCTCACCGCTCTCAATCCGTGCCATCTCGAGTACATAGTTGATCAGAGAAAGAAGGAACGTACTCGATGACTTGATCTTGCCAATATACTCCACAACCTTCTCACGATCATCCGCATGTTTCTCCAGAAGGTCTGAGAAACCGATGATCGCATTCATCGGTGTACGGATATCGTGGCTCATATTAAAGAGGAAACATGTCTTTGCTTCATTCGCGATTCTGGCTTCTTCGGCAGCTTTCTCCAGTTCTTTCTCATGAATATATTCACGATAACGCCGCATCTGAAACTGCATATATCCCTCTGCCAGCAATATCGCAATTGCTACTGCGATCAGTATTGTCAGTGCCTTCTGGATATTGCTGATCCATCCGTTCTCCGGTACAATATCAAAATACCAGGTATCGTTTGGTACAGAGCAGGCAACTTCCATTGAATTTTTCAGTGTTTCATTGTCACTTTCCGCAATGACAACTTTCTTCCCGGTATCTATGTCTTTCTTCCAGATCTGGTAATGGTATCCTGCATTCTCAAGTTTGTTCAGTTCTGTTTCCTGGATAAATTTATTCCAGTCGATGACCAGAATAGAAAATCCCCAGAACTGCTCTTTTCCCGATTCATCCGCTGTGTAAATCGGATCAAAAAGAAGTGCTCCGACTCCTCCCTGTACCAGATCAAATGGTCCTGCGATCGTGTATTCTCCACTGTCTTTCGCAAGGTTGGCTGCTACTTTTCGCTCGGAATCTCTGAGTATGTCCAGACCGATTGCCTGTTCATTTCCCTCAAGAGGGTATACCTGTGAAACTGCGCCATCCTTTGCAAGCTCATGCGCTGATATCACGTAGTTCTCATCCTGCATCAGTTGAGACAGTTCTGAGAACTCTTCGTCCGTGATCTCATGCTTCTCTTCTATGAGCTTCTTCATGAGTTCTGACTCTGACAGGTATTTATTTAACTGTGCTTCTACCTTGCCGACAGTCGTCTCGGCAGTATAGGATGCCTTAAGTTTCTCTCTCTTTTCCTGATTCAGATTCACCAGATAGATACAGCCAATGGTAATTAAAAAAGTAATACAGAAAACAAGGAGTGCCCGGACTCTCATTATTTTGGTATCTTTCTTTGTTTGCATATCTTTCTTCTCATCATTTTCGTAAATTTCTGAGTAAGTAAAAACATTCTCACGCAGATTCATTCTTCGCTGCTTTTTATTATAATGGAATCCGGCGTATAAATCCAGTTCTTTCTGGCAAACACGTCAGCAAATACTAATCAGTGAAAGGCTCTTCGATATATATGCAAAAAAACTGACTCGCCAGGAAATCCGACGGGTCAGTTTTTGTATCATCTGCTATTTGAGTTATCTTTTTTGAAAGATCATCCTTCGAACGGAACAACGTCTTTGACGGCATCTGCCAGTGTGATCTCAGCATCATCATTGTCGATATCGATCAGGTGATAGCGGTCATTTCCCATGCCCATTTCTTTCATGTAGGTAAGCTGGCGAAGTCCATGGCGGGTTGTGATTCTCTCTACCAGTGCTTTGCGGTCATCCTCTCCAAGTGCAAATACCAGGTCGACAGACGCCTGGTCGATTGCAAGGATATCTGTGGATGCAAGAATTCCGATATTCGGTGTAACGACCGGTTCTGCTCCGATGCCTTCACAGTCACAGGAAACAGACATATTTCTCAGGCAGTTGATATATGCGATCTGTTTGCCAAAATGATCTACGGTTGCCTTGGAAGATTCTGTGATGCGCTCCATCAGTTCTTCCTCTGCAATGCTCCACATATTAGAGGAACCTTCTACGGTGTGGATCATTCCTTTGCCGATACGTCCGTCTGCACAGCCGATACCAATGTTCTTGTTGGATCCGCCGAAACCACCCATGGTATGTCCTTTGAAATGTGTCAGGACAAGCATGGAATCATAATCTGTGATATGGCTTCCCATAGTCATATGGTCAAACCAGTTCCTGTACCCATGGACGCGGGATGATGTTTGGTCCGTGCTGTTCTCCTGTGTGGAGTTTAATGGCTGTCTTGCCCTTCATGTTCTCCTGGATCTTCTCGTAGATTTTTTTAAGTCCCTCTGCAGAAAGATCTCTTGTAAAATATACAGTGGAAGTCTCGCCTGTACGCTCCTCGTATGGAATGTACTTGTCCCCGTCAGTTCCCGGTACTTTTTTTGCATCGCATGTTTCACACATAGCTTTACCTCCTGTCAGTTTACGTATTCTTTGCTCATAAATAATTTTATTATGGACCCTGAAGTCAGGTTGAGGTCAATATCTTTCTGCAAAAAAGTTAATTTCGGTGTACTTTCACCTTCAGAATTGTGCTTCCCAGTTTTGAGGCTTCTATTGGTTTCGGGATATGTCCGTCCATTCCTGCATTCAGACATTTGCGGACATTTTCCGAGGAAGCCTGTGCTGTCATGGCGAAAATTGGAATCGTTCCTGCATCTTCGCGGTCCAGCCCGCGGATTGCCTTGACTGCCTCGATCCCGTCCATGACCGGCATCATGATATCCATGAGAATGACATCGTAGCCATGCGGTTCCGAAGCTTCAAACTTCTCAAGAGCTTCTTTTCCATTCCATGCCTTGTCAATCTTCGCACCAAGTTCTGTGAGATAAAATTCTGCAATCTCCATATTGATCTCGTTGTCTTCGACCAGCAGTATCTTCATACCTTCGAGATTTTTTACACCCGCACAGTTCTGTGACTCGCTTTGTTCTGAAGCATTCTTATCAATCTTTAATGGAAGCTGATATGTGATATCCGTTCCTTCACCAAGAGTGCTCTCAACCTTGATCGTACCGCCAAGCCGGTCGATCAGTGCTTTTACGATAGACATTCCGAGACCGGTTCCACGGTACTGCGTCCGGGCATCGTTTTCTTCCTGGGTAAAAGGCTTGAACAGCTCATTCTCTATAAATTCCCGGCTCATTCCTATGCCGGAATCCACGATACGGAACTCATAAAGAGCCTTCTCTCCATCATCCGAAATTTCTGTCGCATATGTGTCGATCGTTCCGTTTGGCCTGTTGTACTTGATGGAATTACTCATAAGATTCAGCATGATCCGGCGAAGCTGCAGAGAACTTCCGTACAATGCAATATGCCTGATCGTTCCTCTGTGTTTTCTGTGGACAAGTCCCGTCTGCATGACCTGTGAATCCATCAGTGCTGCCACCTCATTCATCAGTTCAGCAAGGTCAAACGCTTCTTCTTTGATATCAAGTCTGCCTGCCTCCAGTTTGCTCATGTCGAGGACATCATTTACCAGTTCCAGAAGATGTCTTGTCGAAAGCTGGATCTTGTCGAGACTGTCGTCGACCTTTGTCTCATCCTGACGGTTTTTGTGGATAATGTCGAGCATTCCCATGATTCCGTTGATCGGCGTGCGGATATCGTGGCTCATGCGGTCCATAAATTCTGTCTTGGCACGATTTTCGGAATCAGCCTCCTCGATCGCGATCTTGAGACGTTCGTTTTCTTTTACTTCTTTTTCATGGAATTCTGAAGTGTTTTTGAACAGAATGATGCCATGGACAACGGTACTTTCTTTGTTGGTCTTTGAATCATAGACCGTGTCTCTGGACATCAGAACGGTTTTCTGGAGCCAGACAAGATCGTTATCATCGCTCTTTTCGCGGTATTCCACTGTTACCTGCCTGGAACCCGTCTCAAATCGCTGAAGAAGCTTGGAAGAAGAATCCACGATACGGTAATTTTCCATGGTATCTTCTGTTATATAGGCTCTGCGCTCGCTGCAATAATCATCGTAAGAACATGGTGTCTGAACCTCAAAAGTAAATTTTTTTGATTTCGTATGATAAAAAACACTCTCCAGCCTGTCATTCGTCAGGTCTACTGTATAGACAGAATGTGCTGTCTGCAAAAGTGCCTCCGCATAGTTTCCATTCTCCACGATCGACTGCCGAAGTTGCTCGTAATAACGTGCCAGCCGGTGTTTTTCGTTCGCCTCGTTCTCATTTCGGTTCTGGAAAGTCTCAAATCCCAGGATAAAATGATGCAGTCGTCCATCCTCTGTCCCGTTGAGATACAGAAGCGTCATTCTGCCACGGTACACATTTTCGCCGTACTGATACTGATATGGAAGCTCAAATTTCCCGGAATCTTTTGTCAGATGCTCGCTCAGGTATTCGATCTGAAGCTGAAGACGGAGATCTTTCCTGTTCTCCTCTGTAGAAAGTTCCTGTATGATCTGCTCAACGGCACCGGAGTAACTTCCGTCATCTGCAAGGAAAAATTTCGAACCGGATCTCAGCACATAATACTGATCCAGCAAAGCATCACAGTACATGCAGCTCGAAAATTCATAGCCCTGTGCAGAGATGTTCTCAAGGATCTGAATATTCATCTTCTGCTTCGCTGCCGCTTCTTCCATCTTTGCCCTATTCTTGTCAATGTACATGTTTTTGTCCGCAAAACGGAACAGGTCTCTCATAGTATAGCCGTCGAAATCACTCGACAATGCGTAACCTGCCGCATAACTGATCGGCATTTCCGGATTTTTGCGGGAGTATTCTGCCGCATGATCCCTGATATTCTGAAGACATTCCCGAACACCATTGTGGTCAAATCCCTTAAGGACAGCTATAAACTCATCACCGCCGTCACGCCCTGCAAAAAATTCCTCCGGGACAGCCTCGCGAAGCTGTATTGCAAAAGAACGGATGTATTCGTCACCTTTGTCATGACCAAGATTATTGTTGATCGTTCGCAGATTATTCAAGTCAAATACGCACATCGCAACCAGTTCATCTGCCGGGATCGGATCTGGAGCATTAAGGATCTCCTCACATTTATTCTTGTTTGGAAGCCCGGTTGCTTCATCGAGGTAGACTTTTTTCTGAAGGATCCTGTTCTGTGCGGCAAAACGGACTGCCTTGATAAGTTCCGTTCCAATGATCAGCACCAGGCCCAGGATATCTGCAAGAACCACCTTCTCAAGATGATCCAGGGCAGTTGCTTTTTTCTGGGAATACACTTCTGCGTAACTGACCGTTTCATCACAGATCTGGAAAAAATGCTCGCTCTTCGAAATAATATCGGTGTTCTCGTAGCCTTTTTCCCTGACAAGAAGAAGTTCACTTCTGAGTTCTTCCTCAAAATACTGTGCAAGCTCGTCCATCTTATTCTGGAAATCCTTGTCCGCAAGGCGCACAAAATTCAGCTTGTCACTTCCATAGCGCAGGCCTTCAATATAGGATGAGATCGTCTCATACATCTTATCCTGCGGCTCTCCGGAAATCTCCAGCTTGACCATACGCTGTGTGCCGCCGCGCACCAGCCCCGCATAGTTAATGACACGGGCCGTTCCCTGGATCTTGCCCACCATAGACATGATCATAAAAAATAATACGATCAGTATCGTCGTAAGGACCATCATTGCAATACGCAAAAAATGCGTCTGTTTTTTCTCTGTTTCTTTCATTAAATATCCGTCCTGTTAAACATCCAAAACATTTTTTAGTATTTGTCATTATTCTATCCGATTCCCTGCTTTTTGGCAACAAAAATGGGACCTGAGTTTCCCCAGATCCCGTGGTGTATTGCATTTTGTACAATTCATGATATGTGAATTTTACATAATTTTTATTCTATTTTAATGGCTTTTCATTGCTTTTTGCACAATATCAATTTATAATAAAAAATATCAATTGGAACGTAAAAACTATGACGGAGGGTGTATTTTATGAACGAAGAACTTTTTAACGAAGCAGCCAGATCAAATGTTTTATCCAGAAAACTGATCGATCAGCTTCAGGAGAGCATGAGCTACAGCAGTATTTCCTTTATCAACTGGACAATTGAGGTTCTGACACTGATCAAGAACCGCCTGGAGCGCGGGGACAGGATTTCCGATGAGGTCAGCGGAGAAGTTTATACCGTTCACTCATTCCAGAAATTTGTTAAAGAAAATTTCTCTTCCTACATAACCAGCCAGGTCTTCACCGAGAACACCAAACCAGAAAAGATCTACTACTCCCTGACTCCATGTGAGGGCGGCTACAGCCTTCTCGCTGCTGATTCCGGTGATAACAAGACTTATGCGTGGATTTCAAGCCTCAGCAAGAGATTTTCTCTCGTGCAGATGATCGCGACTGGTATTGTTTATGTCAAGGACACACGTACAGATACCTATCAGCCGTTTATCTCTGAGCATGGCAAATACTGCCGTTATGATAAAGAACACGGAATCCTCGTAGAAATCTGATTGATCTCTGCAAGCATTCCGCTATCAATGATTCCATATCTGTTCATCCATATCTCAGTTGGAGCTCCGGCTCTGACTGAGATATTTTGTTACTATAAACAATTTATCTTCCTGTGATCCTTCCGATCCCATAAGAGACCAGAAATACTGCAATATCCACTGCCACGATCGTAGATCCGACCGGCGTTCCTGCCAAAATTGAAATCAGGATTCCGGCAGTTGCACTGATCACAGACATCACCGCCGCACTGATCGTCACAGAGCGGAAAGATTTGAATAATCTCATCGCAGAAAGTGCCGGGAAGATCACCAGTGCTGAGATCAAAAGTGATCCAACCAGATTCATTGCCAGAACAATGATCACTGCGATCACAACCGCGATCAGAAGATTATAGGCATTCGCCCTGGTTCCGGTCGCTTTTGCGAAGTTTTCGTCGAATGTCACTGCAAAGATCTTGTTATAAAATAAGATAAAAATCGCCACAACTACGATAGAGAGGATCGCGCACAGCCATACCTCGCCTTTTGTCAGGGTCAGGATGGAAGTGGAGCCAAACAGCGTACTGCACACATCCCCTGAAATATTCGGACTGGTAGAAAAAAGATTCATCAGAAGATAACCGATCGCCAGCGCACCGACGGAGATCATTGCGATCGCCGCATCTCCCTTGATCCTTGTGTTCTGTCCTGCACGGAGAAGCAGGATCGCACAGATCACAGTCACCGGAAGGATGAACAGCATATTGTTGGTGATGTTCAGTACGGACGCAATTGCCATGGCACCAAATGCCACATGGGAAAGTCCGTCACCGATGAAAGAAAATCTCTTCAATACCAGTGTCACGCCCAGAAGGGAGGAGCACAGTGCGATCAGTACACCTACGATCAGTGCGTAACGCACGAACGGATACTGAAAATACATATGAAGTGTCTCAAACATCTTATTCCTCCTCTTCCTGTCCGGTGAATGCTTTGCCCAGACTACTTTCGAGATATTGTTTCTTGGTACCGAAGAAGCAGTGCTCTCCGATATGCAGGATATGTGTTGCATATTTTACTGCCGCCGCAATGTCGTGCGAGATCATAATGATCGTAATTCCATCTTTCTTATTCAGATCCTTGATAAGCTGATACATCTCTGCGGTCACTCGTGGATCCAGACCGGAGACCGGCTCATCGAGAAGAAGGATCTTCTGTGCTGCACAGAGTGCTCTTGCGAGAAGGACTCTCTGCTGCTGCCCGCCGGAAAGCTCTCTGTAGCAATGATCGGCAAGATCCTGGATCATCATTTTTTCCATTGCTTTCTGCGCAACACGCTTTTCTTCTTTGTTATAAAATGGTCGCAGTCCGCAGCGGCTCTGGCATCCGGACAGGACGATCTCCCGCACTGATGCCGGAAAATCCCTCTGCACCAGGGTCTGCTGTGGGAGATATCCGATCTCGTTTTTCTTAAGTCCGTCTCCCAGTTCGATCGTGCCGCTGATCGGCGGCTGCAGATGGAGAAGTGTTTTCATCAATGTAGATTTACCGGAACCGTTTTCTCCTACGATGCAGAGGTAATCACCTGCGTCGATGGAGAAATTCAGATCTTCCTGGATCGCCCGGTTATCGTATCCAAGTGTAAGATTTTTGCATGTAAGCTGTGCCATTGTTGTCCCTCCTGTCATGGACAGTTTGTTATCTCAAGCAGATGGATCTGTTTTCCATCTGCGATCATCCATTAATTCAGTGCCTCTTTCAGCACATTCAGGTTATCTTCCATCACGGAAAGATACGTTACGCCATCTGCGATCTCATCAGAAGTGATCGACTGCATGGAGTTCAGTTCCAGTATCTTCTGATCTTTCGTCTCGGTGTTTTCGATCACAGTCTGTGCAATCCTGTCGTCGGATTTCTCAATCGTCAATACCGTTTTCAGTCCCAGCTCGTCCAGCTTGTCGGCAAGAAATGTCACTGTCTTGAAACTTGCCTCAGACTCTGCAGAGCAGCCGGAAAATGCCGCATAATAATTCAGTCCGTAATCATCCACCAGATAGCGGAATGCAAAACGGTCTGCAAAGAGAAGTGTATTCTGTTTCGCGCTGTCCACAGTATTCTGGTATTCTGTATCCAGATCAGAAAGTTTTTCCTGATAAGTCGCTGCGTTGGATGCATAGACATCTTTATTTTCAGGATCCATCTCTTCAAGTGTCTCCGCGATGATGCCACAGATCACTGACGCATTTCGGAGGGATGTCCAGACATGCTCATCGTATTCCTTCTCATCCTCGTCTTCATGTCCATGGTCACTTTCCTGCATGCCCTCAACGGTTTCTTCTTCCTTGATGGTATCGCCGAGAACTTCCATCAGATTGATTGTCTTCATATCCTTATTCTGAGCCGATTCCAGAGCATCCTCGATCCACTGGTCGGACTCGCCGCCCACATAGATCAGAAGGTCGCAGCTTGATACTTTCATGATATCCTTCACTGCCGGCTGGAAACTGTGAAGATCTGTTCCATTGTCAAGAAGCATGGTCAGGTCGACATCCGCCTCCCGGTCTCCAAGAACTGCCCGTGTCCAGTCGTATTCCGGAAAAATGGTGGTCACGATCTTTAATTTTTTGCCTGAGTCCTCTGTTGTTCCAGCTTCCGCTGTACGCACTCCCGCCAGAGGAATGCTGATACTTAAGATTCCCAGCAGGATCGCCAGCGAGCTCATAATCCATTTTTTCATTGGTCTGCTCCTTTTCTTCTATAATTATTATCTGCTTATTTTCCTTTGATATGAACTGGTTCGGATTTCCGGCATTCTTCGCAGATCCCGTAAAAAACTGTCCTGCACGGGTCCATCTGGAATCCGTGGCTCTCCATCAGATGCTGTTCCAGTTTAACCACATCTTCACAGTGAAGATGGATGAGTTTTCCACATTTTTCACATTTACAGTGGAAACAGGAGGTCTTGTGACAGTGTTCCTCTGCTCCGAGATATTCAAAACAGGCACTGCTCGTCCCGTCCACATTGTATTTGGCGACCAGCCCCTGCTCCACCATCTTCTCCAGATTACGGTAAACTGTCGTCGTTCCGATCGTAATCCCCTGTTCTTTGAAATGCAGGCAGACATCTGCGACCGTCACATGTGTTCCCTCCACGGTCCTGAGATATGATAAAAGCTGTGCCATCTGCTTTGTCTGATAAGGTGCTTTACTTCCCATAATATCTTCCTTCCGCCGGAATGTCCGGCAAACAAATCTATATCTGATATTTTTATACAATTTGAAAACCATTTTCATATTATAGCACATTCTGATGATGTGTCAATATGAAAACGGTTTTCATTTTCATTTTTTCTTATTTCGCAAACAAAAAACTCCCGCCCGGCACGCGAGGTGTTATCCACCTCGTCATGTCAGACGGGAGTCTGTTTTCCACACTATTGATCAATCTTCCACTTTTTTCATCTCGCGGACGATCTTACGGAGTTTGAGGATCATGGACGGAGCTACGGAAAGCTCGTCTACACCCATGCGTACAAACTGCTCGGTAAGCGTTGCATCTGCACCAAGTTCGCCGCAGATTCCTGCCCATTTGCCGCATTTGTGTGCGTTGTCTACGACCATCTGGATCATGCGGAGGATTGCTTCGTGATGAGGATTGTAGAAGTCATCCAGTTTCGCGTTCTGACGGTCAAGAGCGAGGGTGTACTGGGTCAGGTCGTTGGTTCCGATACTGAAGAAATCAACCATCTCAGCAAGCTTGTCGCTGATGATCGCTGCTGCAGGAGTCTCGATCATGATTCCCTGTTCAGGAAGTTTGTACTGGATCTCCTGCTCTTTGAGCTCTGCTTCTACTTCTGCTACGATCTCATAGATCTTCTTTACTTCCTCTGTGGAAGTGATCATCGGATACATGATGGAAAGATTTCCATAAACAGCGGCACGAAGAAGTGCACGGAGCTGTGTCTTAAAGATATCCGGCTGTGTCAGGCAGATACGGATCGCACGATATCCCAGAGCCGGGTTATCCTCGTTTCCGAGGTTGAAGTAATCTACCTGTTTGTCAGCACCGATATCAAGGGTACGGATGATAACTTTCTTGCCGGCCATCATCTGTACTGCCTGTTTGTAAGCCTGGAACTGCTCTTCCTCTGTCGGGAAGTCATTTCTTCCAAGGTAAAGGAATTCGCTTCGGAAAAGACCGATTCCGCCGGCATCATTCTCAAGAACATAACCGATGTCACCAACACTTCCGATGTTCGCGTAGATGTTGATCTTGTGTCCATCTAAGGTTACGTTTTCTTTGCCTTTTAATTCCTGAAGAAGTCTGAGTTTCTCTGCTTCTTCTGCCATTCTCTTCTCGGTCTGTGCTTTGATCTCCTCGTCCGGATCAAAAGTAACGGTTCCTTCGAAGCCATCTACAACTGCTGTCATACCGGTCTTAAGTTCATCAAGATCCATCGGAACACCAATCAGAGCCGGAATGTTCATCATACGGGCAAGGATTGCTGTATGAGAGTTGGTAGAACCATGAACTGTCACAAATGCAAGGATCTTGTCCTTGTCCATCTGAACGGTTTCACTTGGACTTAAGTCATCAGCTACGATCACAGACGGATCAATAGAACTTAAGTCTGTGTCCTCCTGTCCGCTTAAGTTACGTACAAGACGCTCGGAGATATCCTTGATATCTGCGGAACGCGCTTTCATGTAGTCGTCATCCATAGATGCGAACATCTCTGCAAAATTGTCACCAGTTGTTGCCACGGCATACTCTGCATTGACCTGCTCGGTGCGGATGGTATTCTGGATCGCTTCCAGATAATCATCATCCTCAAGCATCATCTGATGTACTTCAAAAATGGCTGCGCTGGCTTCACCAACTTCTTTGACTGCCTTGTCATATAATTTCTGGAGCTGCTCTTTGGATTTCTCCAGTGCAGCATCCACACGCTTCACTTCTGCTTCCGGGTCTTCGATCCTGGTTCTTTTGACCTGATAATCATCTTTCTTGAGAACCACGATCGAACCCATAGCTATTCCTTTATAAACAGATTTTCCCTGAAAACACTGCATCCTTACTTCCTCCTGCATTACTGTTATGTTACACCCATTCCAGGTTTTGGAGCGGACTGATTACAGATTTGCCTCGAAAAATTCTTTGAGACCTGCGATCGCAGCGTCTTCGTCAGCACCTTCAGCTGTTACAGTTACAGTTTCGCCCTGTTTTACACCGAGGGACATCAGCATCATAAGCTGTGTAAGTTTCTTTGTTTTGCCGTCTTTTGTGATTGTGCACTCGGACTCATACTTCTTTGCTTCTTTTACAAGAAGTCCTGCCGGTCTTGCGTGGATTCCCAGTTCGTCTTTGATTGTGTACTCGAATGTTTTCATGATGTTTTTCTCCTCTTCTTTATATATTTTTATTTTTTTGAATAAACATTTTTATTCGGTCTCACTGTCCAGCATACGCTCCAGATGCATTGCCAGGTAGCCGATCTCGATATCCGGCATCGGCAGTCCCAGACGCTTCTCCATCTCATGACAGATCCTCTCGGCTGCATCAAATGCCTCCGGGAATTTCACGGACATATATTCGTTCAGATTCATCTTGAGTTTCTCTCCGTGAATCGTTCTTGCCACCATGTAACGTACATGGTTCATCAGACGGTTATATGCCAGTGACATCACATCGATGGAATTGCCTGTTTCTTTCTCAACAAGAGAAATACATTCCCGGACAGTCCGGGCGATCTCCATGGCCTGTGAAACCTTTTCATCTACAATGGCTGAGTGAACATGAAGGGCGATATAACCCGTCTCATGTTCATCAAGCTCTATCTGAAGTTTTTGCTTCAGAAGAGGTGCTATACAGCCAGCCACCTTGTATTCCTTGTAAAACAGGATACGGATGTCTTCCGTGAGAGGATTGCTGATCTGCTCTCCCTTCTGGATACGCCGGATCGCAAAATCAAGATGATCTGCCATCGGAAAAAGGATCGAACGGTCAACCTTGCCGAATTCCTTCTCTGCTTCTCTGAGCACTTCATTCGCAAGTTCCAGACATACCGGAGAAACTGAATTAATGATCTCTCTGGCATCCCCGCGCTCTGTCAGTTCTTTGAGTGAGTAGACTCTGGTATCTTGTGGCACTTCGATCGTCTGTCCCACTTTCTTGCCAAAAGCAACTCCCTTGCCCATGATCAGGCATTCCTGACTTGAATTTCCTTCAATTCCGATAAATGAATTGTGATTTAATAATTTTGCTATCCTGTACTTCATCCGTCTCTTCCCCATCCAGGGTCGTTCTTACTGAAGAACCTCGATCTCAAAGAGCGGTTCTCCTGCCTTGATCTGACCCTCCTGCAGCAGATGGATTCTCTGATTATCCTCCAGTTCTGTACAAAGAACCGGTGATGTGATAGAAGGCGCATTCGCTTTCAGGTATTCCAGATCCAGTTTAAGCATCGGATCACCCTTCTTGACTGTCTGACCGCTTTCTACCAGTGTTTCAAATCCCTCGCCGTTCAGTTTTACAGTATCGATTCCCACATGGATCAGCAGACTGATTCCTGAGTCTGTCACGAATCCAATGGCATGTTTTGTGTCAAAAACAAATGCAACTTCGCCGTCTTCCGGAGCGCGTACAAACGGATCTTCCGGTGTTACAACGGCACCATCGCCCATCATTTTCTGAGCAAAAGCCTCATCCGGTGCAGTAGCAAGATCTGCTGCCAGTCCTGTGATCGGGCTGGAGATCACGATTCTCTCTACGACCTTCTGTTCTTTTGCTTCCTGTGTCTTGTCTGCTGTTTCCTGAACGCTCTCTGTAGTTTCTGCTTCTGCATAAGTATCCGGTGCAGTTTCCAGATAGTCTTCAAGGTTTGACTTAATTACGGTTACGTTTGGTCCATAGATGACCTGAACGCCCTGTCCTTTGTGTACCACGCCTGATGCTCCTGTTGCCTTAAGGATTCCGTCGTTTACTCTGGAAGCATCTTTGACTGTACAACGAAGTCTGGTTGCACAGCAGTCGACATCACTGATATTTTTCTTACCGCCAAGACCTCTTGTGATTGCTTCGCTGACAGCGTCTTCAGAAGCTGCTGCTCCTGCCTGTCCTGCTTCTCTGCGGGCATTTACATCGGCCTTTGTGTAAAGTTTTGTTTCTGTGTCATCATCTTCACGACCAGGAGTCTTGAAGTTGAACTTCTTGATCATGAATTTGAAAATAAAATAATATAAGAAGAAATAAATAATACCAACCGGGATTACTCTCATCCAGCTTGTCTTGGCATTTCCCTGAAGGATACCAAACAGGAAGAAGTCGAGCAGTCCGCCTGAGAATGTAAGTCCTACCGCAATGTTCAGCATATGCGCGATCATGTATGCTGTTCCGGCAAGAACTACCTGTACTGCAAACAGTGCCGGAGCAACAAACAGGAAGGAGAATTCCAGAGGCTCGGTGATACCTGTTGCCATACATGCAAGTGCCGCGGAAAGAAGAAGACCGCCGGCAGCTTTTTTCTTCTCAGGTTTTGCACACTGATACATAGCCAGTGCTGCTCCCGGAAGACCAAAAATCATAAAGATAAACTCACCAGAGAAATATCTGGTTGCATCTGCGCTGAAATGTGCAATATTTGCAGAATCAGCAAGCTGTGCAAAGAAAATATTCTGTCCACCCTGAACCATCTGTCCGGCAACTTCCATCGTACCGCCTACGGCTGTCTGCCAGAAAGGCATGTAGAATACGTGATGCAGACCAAACGGGATCAGAGCTCTCTTAATAAGTCCGAAGATCAGGGTTCCTACATATCCGGAACCTGTTACCAGTCCGCCCAGTGCGTAAATTCCGTTCTGGACAACCGGCCATACAAAGTAAAGAAGAATTCCCACAAACATATATACAATTGTGGAAATGATCGGTACAAATCTCGTGCCTCCGAAGAATGACAGTGCATTCGGAAGCTGGATTCTGTAAAACTTATTGTGGAGTGCCGCCACACCAAGTCCTACGATAATACCGCCAAACACACCCATCTGCAGGGACTGGATACCACATACAGAAGTGATGGTTCCTTCCAGTACAGACTCAGCGATCTCGCCGTTGTCGAGGATCTGTCCTGTAATGGTCAGCATTGCGTTGATCGCTGTGTTCATTACGAAATACGCGATAACTGCTGATAAAGCGGATACTTCTTTTTCTTTTTTTGCCATACCGATTGCAACACCTACAGCAAAGATCAGGGGGAGGTTATCAAATACTGCACTTCCTACCTTGTTCATGATCATCAGGAGGGCGTTCAGAATCGTTCCCTCGCCGAGGATGCTTGTCAGGTGATACGTTTCGATCGTGGTTGCATTGGTAAATGAGCTTCCGATTCCGAGAAGAAGGCCGGCAACCGGAAGGATTGCAATCGGGAGCATAAAGCTTCGTCCCACTCGCTGCAGAACACTAAAAATCTTGTCCTTCATTTCACATACTCCTTTTTCCTGTGCTTTTTGCACATCCCTAAATTTATTGTTAAGAAGTGAGTATGCGTATTATGTAAGTTTTTATACAAAAAAAAGGCACTAATACACATAAACACTCCTTGTTATGTATAGTTAATGCCTCCTAAATCGAGTTACACACTACAACCAATCAAAATATAACATGGTCTTAAACGCTTTGTCAAGCTACTCTTTTTATTATTTTTTAATTTTATCTGAGGAAGGCGAAAGGCTCCTCGTCCTTCAGAAAATGCATCAGCATGTAAGCACACATGATGGCAACATTTTCTTCCTTAAGGATCCTTCTGACCTCGTCGCGGTCTGCGAGGACGACTTCGATCTCCTCAGTGTCCTCCTGGGCTGCCTTGCTGATCTCGCCGCTGGCATAGCCATAAACGGTTGCACAGGATTCGTCTGTCATGCCGATCGTGGTAAAGTATGGCTTCTCATAAGCCGGGTCTACTTTGAGCGGTTCGAGTTTCAGTCCGGTCTCCTCGTGCATCTCGCGGACAGCACCCTCGTGAAAGTCCTCGTTCGGCTCTACAAGCCCTGCCGGGAATTCATAGATGTAACCGCCCAGCGCATAGCGATACTGGCGGATCAGAACAACCTTATCCTTCTTCTCGCCGTAAACACTGTAAATAATCACTCCGTCCGGATCATTGTGTCCGGTCTTCATCTTGAGGGATGGAATGTCCTTTGCTCTGGATGCCACGTAATAAGATACCGGTGTATTATGTACGCTGGTCGCATCTACATGGTAGAGATTGACGAAACGGTTGTCTGTAAGTTTTTGTACATCATGAATTTTTCCCATATTATAGAGAACCTTCTTTCCTGCACGAATCTACCGTGCAATATTATACTGTGTGTTCTCCGGTGTGAATGAATCAGTCACCCTTGAGAACTACGCGGATTCGTTTGTAAATAAAGAACACGATCACTGACATCAGGATATATTTGAATAAGTTAAATGGAACAATGATCAGTGCAACGAAACCAAGAAGACTGTTTACGGAATGATTTACTGCTGCTCCCATTTCGATGAAAGCTTCGATTGGCATACCAAATGCTTTACCATATGCCGGAAGAAGAACAAATGCATTCATCAGGCAGGCTGCTGCTGTTGTCAGTACTGTACCTGCTGCCATTCCCATAACTGCATGCTTACGGCTCTTTACATTATGGAGTCTGTAGATCAGTCCTGCCGGTACTACAAATGTACATCCAAAAAGGAAGTTTGCAAAATCACCTACACCTGCTGTTACTGTTCCCATTGTTACCAGATGCACCAAAATCTTTACTACTTCGATCAGGATACCTGCTACCGGTCCCATCGCAAAAGCCCCTACCAGTACCGGAATTTCTGAGAAATCCAGCTGATAGAAAGACGGTGCCAGGAACGGAATTGGAAATTCAAAATTCATTAAAATTCCGGCAAGAGCTCCCAGCATTGCAATCTGTGTGATCGTCCGGGTACGGCTCCTCTGCATTACATTTCCATTTCTTAAAACCTGTTCACTCATACTTCTCTCTCCTTTGAATTATCTTTTTTTAAAAGAAAATTCTACGCTATGCTGTGGCAAACGACTCTTATTTGTAAAAAGAAATCGGTTTTGCAGCATAAAAAATCCCCGGAATCATCTTCCCGGGGTACTGAGCACGTATGAATTATTCGTGTTCTTCTCTCATCCAGACTTTACTGTCGGTTCCGGAATTCTGACTCTCTGTAAGCCAGTCACCAGATCAGCCGCATTGCGCGGGTCGCGGACTATACCGCCGGTAGGGAATTCCGATTCTCTGTAGATCAGTCACCCTGCCCCGAAGAATTTTCTTTTATCTGAGAGATATTATACAACTAACTTTCTTACAATGCAATAGAAAATAATAGAGACACTGACAATTTTGAAAAACATTTTCAAAACATGTCAGTGTCTCTATTATTTTATTACTATATTCTTATCGTTCTTCGCGGAAATACGGAAGTCCCAGTGCAGCCGGCGGCTGATGTTCTTTCTTCTTTCGGAAGCTTGTGAATACCAGAACGATGATGGTTACGACATATGGAAGAGCCTTGAATACTTCCTGCATGCTTCTTCCAAGTCCCGGAATATACAGGTACAGAATGTAAAGTGCTCCAAAGAGGAATGCTCCCCAGATCGCATTGAGCGGTTTCCACAGTGCAAAGATAACCAGTGCGACTGCAAGCCATCCACGGTCACCAAAACCATTGTCTGTCCAGGTTCCGCCGGAGTATTCCATTACGAAATACAGACCGCCAAGTCCTGCAAGACCTGCGCCGATACAGGTTGACAGGTATTTGTATTTGATAACGTTGATACCGGCTGCATCTGCAGTTCCCGGGTTCTCACCGATCGCACGGAGATTCAGTCCCATTCTCGTTTTAAATAAGAAGAATGACAGTGCGATCGCTGCGATCACACAGAGATAAGTCATAAATCCATAGTTAAATAAGATCGGTCCGATCACTGGGATCTTGGATAATCCAGGGATTTTGGCCGTATAGGCACTTCCTGTTACTTTGACAGAAATCTGTCCGACACCACCTGCAAGTTTGGAGATGGAACCACCGAAGAAGTTACCAAATCCAGTACCAAAGATGGTAAGGGCAAGACCTGTTACGTTCTGGTTTACACGAAGTGTGATCGTCAGGATACTGTAGATCAGTCCGCCGATCATTGCACATGCAAACGCACATACAAACGATATCAGAACTCCGACAAAAGCATTCGGGTTCGGATTGTCTTTTTCATAAAGGAAGGCTCCCATCAGTCCGGCGATACCTCCCATATACATGATTCCCGGGATACCAAGGTTCAGGTTACCCGATTTTTCTGTCATGATCTCTCCAAGCGCACCATACAGAATACAGATGCCCTGGACAATTGCTTTTTGAATAAAAATGGTCAGTACACTCATTGCATCTTCCTCCTATTTCTTTGCACGCTTTACTCTGTAATTGATAAAAAATTCTGCTCCGATCAGGAAAAACAGAATGATTCCAAGAATTACATCAGATGCATTCTCGTTCAGTCCATACTGTGTCGCGATCTGAACAGCACCCTGATCCATGAATACGATACCAAAAGAAACAGCTACCATAATAAAGGTATTGAATTTTGAAAGCCACGCAACGATGATCGCTGTAAATCCGCGGCCGCCTGCTGTCGCAGTAGAGATCGTATGGCTCGCGCCGCTGACAATTACAAATCCTGCGATACCGCAGATCGCACCGGAAATTGCCATGGTACGGATGATGACTTTCTTTACATGGATACCTGCATATCTGGCGGTATTTTCACTCTCACCGACTACAGCGATCTCATAACCCTGTTTGCAGTATTTCAGGTAGATGAACATACCGACTGTCAGGATCAGGACGATCAGCACATTCCATCCATATTTCTGTCCAAAGAGTTCTGGCAGCCATCCTGCCTGTGTTGCCTGATTGATGATACCGACTGTATTGGATCCTTTTGGATTTTCCCAGAAAACAATGCAGTAGGTAATGACCTGCATCGCAACGTAGTTCAGCATCAGTGTGAACAGTGTCTCATTGGTATTCCAGTATGCCTTGAATACTGCCGGGATCATTCCCCAGATCATGCCGCCAATGGCACTTGCAATAAACATTACGATCAGAAGCAGAATCGGTGACATTTTGTCCCCTGCATAGATCATTACTGCTGCAGAGCATGCTCCACCGATCAGGATCTGGCCTTCTGCACCGATGTTCCAGAATTTCATCTTGAATGCCGGTGCAAGACCGATCGCGATACACAGAAGGATCATCGTATCACGGATCGTCTGCCAGATACGGCGCTCGGAGCCCATGGCTCCATCCCAGATTGCCTTGTATACATCTACCGGATTCATTTTGACAAGTGCCACGATCACTGCACCACATACGATCAGTGCAAGGATCAGTGCAATAAAACGGATCAGAAGTCTTTCCTGCCATCCGGCTTTGTTTCTTCGTTTACTTACCTGTAAGAAAGGTTCTTTATTCATTGACAGCCCCTCCTTTTTCGTGTTTCGTCATGAGAAGACCGATTCCTTCTTTGGTCGCTGTTCTTCCGTCAACCACTCCGCTGATCCTGCCGCCACAGAGAACTGCGATACGGTCACAGAGTTCCAGTACAACGTCCAGATCCTCAATGACGCAGACAACTGCAACGCCTTTTTTCTTCTGTTCGTTCAGAAGCTGATAGATAACATGAGAAGTGTTGATATCCACACCTCGTGTCGGGAAAGCGACAAGGAGAACTTTCGGGTTCTGTGCGATCTCACGTCCAACCAGAACTTTCTGGACATTTCCACCGGACATCTGGCGGACCGGAGCGGAAATACTCGGTGTCATGACTTCAAGCTGATCTTTGATCTTCTGTGCAAGGGCTCTCGGACCTTTACGGTCGAGGAAAGGACTTTTGCCGTTGCGGTAGCTTCTAAGCATCATATTATCGGTCATATCCATGTCTCCGACGAGTCCCATACCGATACGGTCCTCAGGAACGAAAGCAAGACTGATTCCTGCTTCATTGATAGAAATGGAATCCATTCCGGAAAGTTCCATTCCGCTTCCATTGTCATCCAGAAGTCGGATGGAACCACTTTCTACATCCTGCAGACCGGCGATCGCTTCCAGAAGTTCCTTCTGACCGCTTCCGGAAATACCGGCAATACCAATGATCTCACCTGTATTTACTGTCAGATCCACATCATCCAGAGTTTTGACATCGTCTTTGTCCTTACAGTTTACGCCTTCAATGATCAGACGCGGCTTTACATTCTCCGGCTTCGGACGCTCGATATTCAGGTCAACTCTTGCGCCAACCATCATTTCAGAAAGGCTCTGCACATTTGCCTGGGCAGTTTCCACAGTGTCAATATACTGGCCTTTACGGAGGATCGCCACACGGTCAGACAGTGCAAGAACCTCCTGCAGTTTATGCGTGATAATGATGATCGCACATCCGTCATCTCTCATGTTACGAAGGATATCAAATAATCGGTCGGCTTCCTGCGGTGTCAGCACGGCTGTCGGCTCATCCAGTATCAGGATCCTGGCACCACGATAAAGCATCTTTACGATTTCGACGGTCTGTTTCTCGGAAACGGACATTTCGTAGATTTTCTTTGAAAGATCCAGGTCAAATCCGTACTTGTTGACCAGTTTCTGGATATCCTCTGTGATCTTTTTCATATTGAGTCTTGCCTTGCCCGGCAGACCCAGGACGATATTTTCGGCTGCTGTCAGTACATCTACCAGTTTGAAATGCTGATGTACCATACCGATTCCAAGTTCGTAGGAATCCTTCGGCGAACAGATCGTTACCTCCTTGCCATTTACAAAAATATGTCCTTCATCCGGATAATAAATTCCGTAGATCATATTCATGAGAGTTGTCTTGCCGCTTCCGTTTTCACCCAGGATCGCAAGAATCTCTGATTTTCTCAGCGTGAGATTTACATGGTCATTCGCCTGGACGGATCCAAAACGCTTGGAAATATCCTTAAGTTCAAGTGCATAAGTTTCTCCCACTGTCATTCCCTCCTTTTTTCTGTCTATAGACAAGAAAAAAGCAGAGCTGCTGACGAGCAGCCCTGCCTGTTTCAAATCTTATTCTGTAATAGAAGTGATTCCGTCGATCGCTACATCGAATGCCGGTGCAGAACCATATTCGGATTCATGGAAGTATCCGTCAGAAACGTATTCTGTGTCGCTGCCGTCTTTCTTATAGGTAGTAAGTTCTTTGCCATCTACTGTGAATGTAGAGGTATCAAATACATGAAGAGATCCGTCTGCAAGTGCGTCTTCTACTTCTTTTACTTTCTCATCTGTTCCTTCTGCTACAACGTTCTCGTTGAGTGGTGTGATCTTGTCTGCACCATCGGAGAAGCCTTTGCACCAGTCAGTATCGATTGCTGTGCCATCAAGCATGCACTGTACTGCATATGTGTAATATACACCCCAGTCCATGGATGCGGATGTAAGTGCTGTGTTAGGAGCAACGGATGTCATATCAATGTTGTATCCAACGCAAGGAACGCCTGCTGCTTCACATGCTGTAGGAGCACCTGTTGTATCTGCATGCTGGCTGATCAGAACACATCCGTCAGAGATCAGGGCATCTGCACATTCTTTCTCAAGGTCGAAGCTTGCCCAGCTGTTTGTGTATTTAACTTCCATTGTTACGGACGGGCATACGCTCTTAGCTCCAAGGTAGAAGGAAGTGTATCCGGAAATAACCTCTGCGTACGGGAATGCACCTACATAACCCATTTTGCAGTTATCCTCTGTAATAGTGCCGTCCTCGATCATCTGATTCAGTTTCAGACCTGCTACTACACCGGATACATAACGTGCTTCATAAATATTTGTGAAGTAGTTGTGCATGTTGGAAAGTCCGCTTGATGCTGCCTGAGTTCCTGTTGCATGACAGAACTGAACGTCCGGATATTCTCCTGCTGCTTCAAGGATATAAGTTTCATGTCCAAAGCTGTTTGCAAAGATGATCTGACATCCCTGGTCTGCAAGGTCTGCTGCTGCATCGTAGCATCCTTCGTCTTCACCGATCAGAGTTTTCTCGATGACCTGTGAATCATCCAGTCCAAGGTTCTCTACCATTTCGTCGATACCAGCCATATGAGCTGCTGTATAGCCTTCGTTCTCATCTCCGATATAGATCGCACCAATCTTGATGTCTTCCTTTGCGATTCCTGCGCCACTTTCGCTGTCATCACTTGCATATACAGGTGCTGTCATAGAAACTGCCATTGCTGCTGCAAGTCCGATTGCCAATGCTTTTTTCATTCTTCTTTCCTCCATTTTCTCTTTTTACTCCTCTACCTACAGTTCACCGAACAAAAGAGGCACAACACTTTCTGTTACGCCTCTTTGCAAGTGCTTTTACTATACATTCCGATCTGCAAATTGTCAATAAATTCGAACAAAAACGCATTATTTATTTGACACCCTAATTTTTTTTGTATTTTATTTCGCATAATCTTAAATAGGAAATCTTTGGCGGTTTTGTCCGAAGTCTCAGCATTTCCCCTTGACTTTTTCGCGTTAAAGCGTTATACTTTAAAAAGTTAATTCGATTCAAATGTGAATCAACAAAACAGGAGGACTTGAAATATGAAAAAGCAGATTTTAGCAGGTGTTCTTTCTGCAACAATGGTAGTTGGCATGGGCGGTGTCAGCGTATTCGCAGCAGATAATGCAGATGATAAAACTTACAACATCGGTATTTGCCAGCTTGTACAGCATGAGGCACTTGACGCAGCAACACAGGGATTCAAGGATGCCATCACAGAAGAACTTGGCGACAAAGTTACATTTGATGAGCAGAACGCACAGGGTGATTCCAATACCTGTTCTACTATCATCACAGACTTCGTTTCTGACGGTGTAGACCTGATCCTTGCAAACGCAACTCCTGCACTTCAGGCAGCTGCAGCTGGTACAGCAGATATCCCGATCCTTGGTACTGCAGTTACCGAATATGGTGTTGCACTTGACCTTGACGATTTCGACGGAACTGTTGGAACCAACATTTCCGGTACATCTGACCTTGCTCCACTGGATCAGCAGGCAGCAATGCTCAACGAACTGTTCCCGGATGCAAAGAACGTCGGACTTGTTTACTGCTCCGCAGAAGCAAACTCCCAGTATCAGGTAGATACAGTAAAGGATGCCCTTGAAAAATTAGGATACACCTGCACTTACTACGCATTCTCAGATTCCAATGACCTTTCTTCCGTAGCTACTACAGCTGCTACAGAAAGCGATGTGATCTACGTACCAACAGATAACACAGTTGCTTCCAACACAGAAATCATCAACAACATCTGCCTTCCGGAGAAAGTTCCGGTAATCGCCGGTGAAGAAGGTATCTGCCAGGGATGCGGTGTTGCTACTCTTTCCATCAGCTACTATGACCTTGGTGTTGCTACAGGTAAAATGGCACTCAAAGTTCTCGTTGACGGAGAAGACATTTCCACAATGCCAATCGAATATGCTCCACAGTTCACCAAAGAATACAACCCGGAGATCTGTGACGAACTCGGAATCACAGTTCCGGATGACTATGTGGCAATCGGTGCTGACGATGCAGCAGACGAAGAAGAAACATCCGAGGATGCTGATGCAGAAGCAGCAGACGACACAGCAGAGGAAGATACTGCTGAAGAAGCTGAATAATTCTGACAATTAATCTAAAATCACAAATTCACACTGACAGCGGGAGAGGAATAACCTTTCTCGCTTTCTGTGTCATCAGGAGGAACTATAAAAATGAACATTATGAGCTTAATCAATGCACTTCCGGGTGCTTCTGCCCAGGGTCTGATATGGGGGATCATGGCAATCGGTGTCTATCTTACTTTCCGTATTCTGGACGTAGCCGACCTTACTGTTGATGGTACCATGTGTACCGGAGGTGCTGTCTGCGTTATGATGCTTATGAGCGGTCATAACATCTGGGTATCCATGCTTGCTGCAACCGGCGCAGGAATGCTTGCCGGTCTTGCAACAGGAATCTTCCACACTTTCATGGGAATCCCGGCGATCCTTGCCGGAATCCTGACACAGCTTGGTCTTTACTCTGCCAACCTCAAGATCATGGGCAAAGCAAACCAGGCAGTCAACGGAAACAAATACAACCTTCTTGTTTCCCTTCGAAATGTCAAAAATGTTCCATTTTATCAGAATACAATTCTGATCGTTGCAATCTTTATCGTTGTTCTGATCGCGATCCTGTACTGGTTCTTCGGTACTGAACTCGGATGTTCTCTCCGTGCTACCGGATGTAACCCGAATATGTCCCGTGCACAGGGTATCAACACAGATGTATGCAAGGTACTCGGACTTATGATCTCCAACGGACTGGTTGCTCTTTCCAGTGCACTTCTTGCACAGTATCAGGGATTCGCTGATGTCAACATGGGACGTGGCGCGATCGTTATCGGTCTTGCTGCTGTTATCATCGGCGAGGCGATCTTCGGAAAGATCTTCCGCAACTTTGCTCTTCGTCTTCTGAGCGTTGCATTTGGTTCTATCCTCTACTATCTGGTACTCCAGACTGTTATCTGGCTCGGAATCGACACAGACCTTCTGAAGATGCTGTCTGCACTTGTAGTAGCGATCTTCCTTGCTGTACCTTACTGGAAAGCAAAATATTTTTCAAAACCTACGAAACGTGGAGGTAACAACTGATGCTTGAGCTGAAAAACATTTATAAAACTTTTAATCCGGGAACTATCAATGAAAAAGTGGCTCTGAACGGTCTGAACCTCACTCTGAATGAAGGAGATTTTGTTACAGTTATCGGTGGAAATGGTGCCGGTAAATCTACCATGCTGAATGCAGTTGCGGGTACATGGATGGTCGATGAAGGACAGATCATCATTGATGGTGTTGATGTTACGAAATTATCAGAACATAAGAGAGCAGCCTACCTGGGACGTGTTTTCCAGGACCCTATGACGGGTACTGCTGCTACGATGGGTATCGAAGAAAATCTTGCACTTGCGAAGCGTCGTGGGAAACTTCGTCTGCTGAAACCTGGTATCACAAAGGCAGAACGTGCAGAATATAAAGAATTACTTAAGATCCTTGGTCTGGGACTTGAGGATCGCCTTACTTCCAAGGTCGGCCTTCTTTCCGGTGGACAAAGACAGGCGCTGACACTGCTTATGGCTACACTTCAGAAGCCGAAGCTGCTTCTGCTGGACGAACATACCGCAGCACTCGACCCAAAGACAGCGGCGAAGGTACTTGAGATCACAGAAATGATCGTAAACCGGGATCACTTGACTACAATGATGATCACTCATAATATGCAGGACGCGATCATCCATGGAAATCGTCTGATCATGATGATGGAAGGCAAGATCATCCTGGATATCCAGGGTGAAGAAAAAAAGAAACTGACTGTACGCGACCTCCTCGACCAATTCGAAAAAGCCAGCGGCCAGGAATTCAGTAATGACTCCGCTCTGCTGAGTTGATTTGGTGGGCTGTGTGGTTGTTAAAGGGACGCAGTCAAGAAATGGCATGGGAATTCAAACCGGCTTCGTCGTCCGGAAGTACTAAGGGATAACCTGTCTGCTAAAAGCATTCATAGAAACTGCAAACTCGCTTCGCTCAAACAGTGCAGTTTCTATGAATAACGCAGCCAGAACATCCCTAAGTGCTTCCATGGACTCCTGCAGAGTGTTTGCCTTCCCATGCCATTTTTGACTGCTGACTTTTCCCCCATCCAAATGGTCAACTAGGTTCGCTCCGCCGCGCGTTCCGCGCGTGCAGCTACGCTCTTCAAATATTCAGCGGTACATAACGGCCTACGGCCGTTCGCGTACCGCGTCCCCCTTCATCCCCATTCCGGTATTATGGTGCGTCTTGAGGGGCGGAGCAAACGCCCAGCCCCGGAGCGGTCTTCCCCACACGACCACGCATATACCGTCTCCTACTTCGTTCCCTTCATAGAAAGACTGATTCTTTTTTTCTTGAGATCTACACCGATCACGCGCACATCCACAACATCTCCAACAGACACTGCCTCAAGCGGATGTTTGATATATTTCTCACTCATCTCAGAGATATGCACCAGTCCATCCTGATGCACTCCGATATCTACGAAAGCTCCAAAGTCAATCACGTTTCGCACTGTACCCTTAAGGATCATGCCTTCTTTCAGGTCCTTCATGTCAAGCACATCCGTTCTCAGAACCGGCTTCGGCATCTCATCTCGCGGATCCCTTGCCGGTTTTTCCAGTTCTTTGACGATGTCACGAAGTGTCGGTTCTCCTACGCCGAGCTCCTCGGCAAGCTTCTTATAATTCTTGATCTGTTTTGAGATTCCACTCAGCTTGCCGCCTGTGATATCCTCCGGTGCATAGCCAAGTTTTTCCAGAAGCTTCTGCGCTGCCTCATAACTCTCCGGATGCACACTCGTTGCATCCAGTGGATTCTTGCCGCCTGTGATACGCGCGAATCCTGCACACTGCTCAAACGCCTTCGGTCCGAGCTTCGCAACCTTGAGAAGCTCACGACGGCTCTCAAACCTGCCGTTCTCCTCACGATACGCAACGATATTTTTCGCGATCGCCTTGCTGATACCGGAAATATACTCCAGAAGTGATGCAGACGCCGTATTCAGATCCACACCAACCTTATTTACACAGTCCTCAACAACTCCACTCAGTGCCTCACCAAGCTTCTTCTGGTTCATATCATGCTGATACTGTCCGACACCGATCGACTGCGGTGTAATCTTGACAAGTTCTGCAAGCGGATCCTGAAGACGTCTTGCGATGGAAGCCGCACTTCTCTGTCCCACATCAAAGTTCGGAAACTCCTCTGTTGCCAGCTTGCTCGCGGAATATACAGAAGCACCCGCCTCGTTTGTGATCACATACTGAACTTTCTCCGGGATTTCCTTAAGCAGTTCCACAATGATCTGCTCAGACTCCCTGGACGCTGTTCCATTTCCAAGAGAAATAAGAGAAACATTGTATTTCCTGATCAGTTTCTTAAGTGTATCTTTTGCCGTCTGGATCTTCTTCTCATTGGTCGGTGCTGTCGGATAGATCACTGTCGTATCCAGCACTTTTCCGGTAGGATCTACGACTGCCAGCTTGCATCCTGTACGGAATGCCGGGTCCCAGCCGAGGACAACTTTGCCTACGATCGGAGGCTGCATCAGAAGCTGCTCAAGGTTTTTTCCAAAGACATGGATCGCACCGTCCTCAGCGTTTTCTGTCAGGCTGCTGCGGATCTCCCTCTCGATTGCCGGGGCGATCAGACGCTTGTAGCTGTCCTCTACCACTTCACGGAGAACCGGTGTTGTGATCGGATTATCCTTTGCCAGAACCTGCTTCTGCAGCCAGCCAAGGATTTCTTCCTCCGGTGCATTTACCCTGACTGTGAGGATTTTTTCCTTCTCACCACGGTTCAGGGCAAGTACACGATGTCCGGCGAGCTTCTTGATCGGCTCTTCGAATTCATAGTACATCTCATATACAGAAGACTCTTCCGGTTTCTTCGCTGCAGATGCAACAGAACCTTTTTTCATGGTAAGGTCACGGATATAGATTCGATAATCTGCCTCATCAGAAATTGTCTCTGCCAGAATATCCTTCGCTCCGTTCAGCGCGTCCTCTACGGTCTCTACGCCTTTTTCCTCAGAAAGAAAAGCTTTGGCTTCCTCTTCCAGCGGTTTCTTTGTCATCTGAAGCATGATGATATTCGCCAGCGGCTCGAGTCCTTTTTCCTTCGCAATGATCGCTCTTGTACGTCTCTTCGGACGGTATGGACGATAAAGGTCCTCTACTACTACGAGGGTCTTGGCATCCAGGATCTGTTTCTTCAGTTCCGGTGTCAGTTTGCCCTGCTCTTCAATGCTTGTAAGTACCTGATTTTTCTTATCTTCCAGATTTCTCAGGTAAAGAAGTCTTTCGTGCAGGGTACGGAGCTGCTCATCGTTCAGAGAGCCTGTCGCTTCTTTACGATAACGGGAAATAAACGGGATCGTACATCCCTCATCGATCAGCTTTACAGCAGCCTCTACCTGCCATTTCTGTACTTTAAGTTCGTCGGTTATCACCTGAATAATATCCATAAATAAAAATCTCCTTTTGTGCCCGTAAATAAATCTGCTGAATAACTATGCTTCTGCATTATAATCGTCTGATGCCGTATTTTTGTAAAAAGACTCTTCCTTCTTCTCCGGCTCATCAAACTCTCCCAGAATATCTCTGTAAAAAGCCGTTTCAGACGCTTCCATATACGGAAGTACCCACAGAAGCGGAAGCCCCATGAATAGAAGCGACACGATCAGCAGCGGTGCAAAGCTTAGCTGCAGCATAAGATACTGCCAGATATGTCCCTTCATTAAACGCATGCTCTGTTTCAGGGACTCTACTCCTCCCATCTCCGGATTATCTGCCAGAAGATAAAAACTGAGCGCAAGCGGTACTGTGATAAGTACATTCAGTACTACACTCAGGATCATGATTCCCATGATCATCTGCATCCAGTTCATCTGCGCTTCGATCGTGCTTCCTGGATTGGTCAGATATACCGCAAAATAGATCGGAAGCTGTGAAACTGTGTTCAGAAGTGCCATTACAAATGCCGCAATCAGCACTCTGTCCGGCTGATTATGAAACATATACAGAAGATTTCCAAGTCTGAACTCCCTGCCTCTGCTCATATTCAACATCATATAGCTGTATCCTGTACCGAATACCATCGCGATCAGCGACACAACAAATACAAAAATCTGCCCGGCTGCGATCTCCAGCATAGAATTTCCCGGAAAAAGTTCCAGCGAAAGGACATTTCCCAGAAAGTTCACCGCCATATAAGCCAGCATTCCCGCGATCGCGATGATCCAGTTTCCTCTGAGAGCTGCCTTGGCACTTGTTTTCCAGTATTTTCGGTTTCTTTTCATTTTTGACTCCTGTTTTCTGTAAACAACGAAGGAATTCCACCCCTGAAACCACAGAGATGAAATTCCTTCCATTTTATTTAATCTGCCAGGTTAAATGCGTCATGTACTGCGTTCATCGCTCTTACACCGTCTTTTTCGTTGATAAGAACTGTCACGCGGATCTCTGATGTGGAGATCATGTTAATGTTGACGCCCTCATTATAAAGACTCTCAAACATCTTTGCCGCAACACCAGGATTGCTCATCATTCCGGCTCCGACAATAGAAAGTTTGGCGATATTTCTCTCAGAATGAAGTTCCTGGTATCCAAGTCTTGCTTTGTTTTCGTCCAGGACTGCCATTGCATCATCCAGATCCTTGTCATCTACGGTGAAGGAAATATCCTTGGTTCCCGCACGTCCGATAGACTGAAGGATCACATCTACGTTGATGTTTTTCTTTGCCAGTACATCAAATAATCTGAACGCCACGCCCGGGGTATCCTTCAGACCGATCACGGCAATTCTTACTGCATCTGTATCAAGCGCAACTCCGCTGATCAGCATTCTTTCCACTGTTACTTCCTCCTTTACAACAGTTCCTTCGCTTGTATTCAAACTGGAACGTACCACGAGCGGTACGCCGTATTTCTTTGCCATTTCCACAGAACGATTGTGGAGCACTCCGGCACCAAGTGTTGCCAGATCCAGCATCTCATCGTAAGTGATCTCCTTGAGCTTGCGGGCTGTCGGAACTTTACGCGGATCTGCTGTATATACGCCGTCTACGTCAGTGTAGATCTCGCAGGCATCTGCATGGAGTGCCGCTGCCAGAGCAACTGCTGTCGTATCGGAGCCGCCTCTTCCAAGCGTTGTATAATCATCGTATTTATTGACTCCCTGGAAACCTGTCACAACAACGATCTTGTGATTTTCCAGTTCTCTCTTGATCCTTTCGGTATCAATTCTCTTGAGTCTTGCATTTCCGTGAACGCTTGTGGTATGCATTGCAACCTGGAATGCGTTCAGAGAAACGGATGGAACTCCCAGTTTATCGAATGCCATGGACATCAGTGCCACGGACATCTGCTCTCCGATCGTAAAAAGCATATCCATCTCACGCTTCGGCGGTTTCTCATTGATATCCTTTGCCATGGTGATGAGTTCATCTGTGTATTTACCCATTGCAGAAAGAACTACCACCACATCATTGCCTTTTTTGTATTCTTCTATGCATCTTCCGGCGACATTAAAGATACGCTCTTTGTTTGCAACTGAAGTGCCGCCGAATTTTTTTACTATTAACATAGTTTCTCCCCCGAAAAAAATGTCAGTCTTTAACACGGATCATAGTGACCACACTGCCATTTAATTTCTGAACTTTTTCTTTATATTCTCCCTGTTTCATCTTGGTGGTGATAAATCCAAATTCACCCGGGAGGTTCTTGAGATTTACGATCTCAACGTCGTCAAAAACAGCTTTTACCTGGTCTACGGTTGTGCCTTCGACTCTTACAAAAAATCTTCCCTCAACTTCATCCATCGGAATCAGTTCAAGCGGTTTGCTGGACCAGTTTGTCATAATGTTCTTGTGAAGGTGCTTTGCTTCATCTACTACGTCAGCAACTACTGCGCTTGCTGTCGGAAGTTTGCCTGCACCGCTTCCGTAGAACATTGCATCACCAAGGACATTGCCATGGACAAATACTGCGTTGAATACGTCATTTACGCTGTAAAGCGGGCTGCTCTTGCCTACCAGGAACGGTGCTACCATGGCGTAGAAAGAATCGTCTCCGATCTTGCGGCTGGTACCGAGAAGTTTGATCGTCATGTCAAGCTCTTCTGCGTACTGCATGTCCTCTGGTGTAATCTTGGTGATTCCTTCGGTATAAATATCCTCGTAATTCAGGAATTTACCGTATGCCAGAGAAGAAAGGATCGCGATCTTACGGCATGCATCATATCCCTCTACATCGGCTGTCGGATCTGCCTCGGCGTATCCCTTTGCCTGAGCTTCCTTGAGAACTGTATCAAATTCGCAGCCTTCTGTGCTCATCTTGTACATCATGTAGTTGGTGGTTCCGTTGAGGATACCTGTGATCTCATCGATCTCATCTGCTGTCAGAGAAGAGTTCAGTGCACGGATGATCGGGATTCCACCACCGCAGCTTGCTTCAAACAGGAAGTTGATGTTTTTCTCGCGTGCGATCTCCATAAGTTCCGGGCCGTGTTTGGCTACCAGGGCTTTGTTGGAGGTGCAGACGCTTTTGCCGGATTCGAGGGCACGTTTTACAAAGGTGTATGCCGGCTCGATTCCTCCCATAACTTCTACTACGATGTCTACTTCCGGATCGTTTGCGATCACGTCATAGTCGTGAACAAGGACTTTCTCTACCGGATCTCCCGGGAAATCTCTCAGATCCAGTACATATTTGATGTTGATCTCTGCGCCGGCTCTCTTGTTGATACTGTTGTGGTTGGTGTTGATAACCTCTACCACACCGCTTCCTACTGTACCGTATCCTAATACTGCAATATTTACCATAGCTTGGTTTCCTCCTGCGTTCTTTCTTATAGTTATTCTCTTCCGAGGATCTTCAGATAATGGATTCCATCTCTCTGTTCGATCTCGTCCACCATAGCCTCTGCATCTCCCTCACCCGGCAGAATATCCACGCTGAGTGTGAGAGTTGCCACTCCATTAATCGGAATACTCTGATGGATCGTCAGGATATTTCCATGGAAACGTGCAATGGTCTGAAGCACAACAGACAAGATTCCCGGTTCATCATCCATCTGAATGATGAAAGTGATCGTCTTTCCTCTGGCTTCTTCGTGAAAAGGAAAAATATCATCCTTATATTTATAAAAGGAGCTTCTGCTGATACCGGTCTGCTCTGCTGCTTCCTGCACAGTGCTCACTTTCTCTGAATCGAGTAATTTCTTTGCCTGTACCACTTTCAACAAAACTTCCGGAACCGCTCGCTCCCTGACTACAAAATACTTCTTTTTTTCTGTTGTTTTTCCCATTATGACCTTCCTGTCTCTGCTGACTTTATCGTTACTGTTCACAGCAACTCTTTATCCATTTGATGAAACACATATCCCTCTCAGGAGATGTCCGTTTTCAAAAGACAACTGTTTTCCTATGAGGGATATGTTATCACACCTCTGCAAAGTCTGCAAGGCTTTTTTGCCTTATGATTCAGCCGGTTTCTTGGCTAATGCGATCCATTTCAGGTAGGCGTTGATGAACGGATCGATGTCTCCGTCAAGAACTGCGTCTACATTTCCGGTTTCTTCGCTTGTTCTGTGATCCTTGACCATGGTGTATGGCTGCATAACATAGGATCTGATCTGATTTCCCCAGCCGATATCGGTTACTTCACCACGGATACCGGAAAGTTTCGCTTCTGCTTCCTGCTGCTTGAGGAGGAAGAGTTTGGCTTTCAGCATCTGCATGGCTTTGTCCTTGTTCATGTGCTGAGAACGTTCATTCTGACACTGTACTACGATTCCTGTCGGGAAATGTGTAATACGGATCGCGGATGATGTCTTGTTGATATGCTGTCCACCGGCACCGCTGCTTCGATAGGTATCGATACGGATGTCGTCATCGTTGATCTCTACATCCAGGTCTTTCTTGATATCCGGCATAACATCGCAGGATACGAAGGAAGTCTGGCGTTTGCCTGCTGCATTGAACGGAGAAATACGGACAAGACGGTGTACACCTTTTTCGGATTTGAGATAGCCGTAAGCGTTCTCTCCGTTGACCTGGAAGGTTACGGATTTGACACCGGCTTCATCGCCGTCGAGGTAATCAAGCACTTCCATACTGAATCCCTTGCGGTCTACCCAGCGGCTGTACATACGATAAAGCATTCCACACCAGTCACAGGCTTCTGTTCCACCTGCTCCGGCATTGAGCTTGATGATCGCATTTTCGCTGTCATATTCTCCTGACAGTAATGTTTTAACACGGATGCTGTCGAAATCCTTCTGGAATTCGTCAAGCATCTCCTGAATCTCCGGAATGATCTCCGGATCATTTTCTTCATAGCCCATCTCGATCATGGTTTCCATATCTTCCAACTGAGTCTCCAGATTGTGGTATGTCTCCATGTCGTCCTTCATGCTCTTGAGCTCTTTCATCTTCTGCTGTGAAACCTCTGCATCATCCCAGAAGTCCGGTGCTTCCATTTCACGCTCTAATTCTTCAACCCTCTGCTCTTTGTTAGCGAGGTCAAAGTGAATCCCTCACTTCCACTAATGGTTCTGTGTATGTTGCAAGAATACTCTTGAACTGATCTAATTCAACCACAGCTTCACCTTCTTTCTATATATTCATATACTGTAATACCATACCATAGATTGGGTGAAACTGCAAGATTTGCAGTGTGAAAAGCAACGAATCCATTTTTTATTTTTATATTTTTAACTCATCATTTTTATTGACATTGTATATAATATTACATACAATATAAGTATCAAAATTTGTATAAAGGAGGGAATTTCAATGGCTCAGACAAATGTAAATATCCGTATGGATGCAGAACTTAAGAAACAGTTTGAAGCCTTTTGTTCTGACATTGGCATGAGTATGACAACAGCATTCTGTGTCTTCGCCAAAAAAGCAGTTCGTGAACGCAGAATCCCATTCGAGATCACCGCTGACAGCGATCCATTCTACAGTCCTACAAATATTGCACGACTTAAGAAGTCAATAGAGCAACTTGAAACCACCGGCGGTACGATACATGAGGTAAATATGGATGATAAAAGCATGGTCTGATGAAGCATGGCAGGATTTTGCATAAATAATCTAATTTTGATTGCTCAGTGTGGTTCGCATTATAGAGATAAATAAAGCAAGTCCCCATCATACATGAAACTTTCTAATGTTTATATGCATGATGGGGATTTATATGTACTATAATTAACAGATTATAATTCTATTCTCTCCAGATCCTCCGGGACGAAGAGATTTCCGTGGAAGTATTTCTTTCCTTCTTCTGTGTAGAGTTCTTTGCGGCGGGCGATGTTCTTGTCCTCGGTGTGGTAGAGGATCAGATTCTGTACGCCGAGCTGTTCTGCCAGTTCGCTGGCGTCTTTGGCTGTGGAGTGATGTTTCTCGTATGGGTGGAATCTGTCTGCCTGGTCGAAGAGACAGAATGCTTCGTGAAGGAGCCATTTGCTGTTTTCGGCGTATTTTTTCTCGCAATCGTTGTATGGCTCATCGCCACAGCAGGTGAATTTGTCGCCATTGCCCATGTCCATGCAGAAACCGAACTGTTTCGCTTTGGTGGACTGGATGTCGAAGAATGTCGTCTTGTGTCCCATGATGGTTCTTTCTTCTCCGTCTTCTACGACTACAAGGTGCAGACGGTCTCCAATGTAGCATGTCTGTTTCTTAGGATAAAGCATCTCTGCCATTTCTTTGAGGATACGGATGACTTCTTCATGTCCGTAGATCGTCGCCTCTCCTTCGTACTGTCCCTGTTTCATATGCTGACAGATCATACGGATCATCCAGACAACACCCATGATGTGGTCTACGTGTTTATGTGTCACGAAGATCTCGCGCATATCCATCCAGTCAAATCCGGCATGTTTGAGCTGTGCCAGCAGAGTATTTCCACCACCGCCGTCAACCAGCAGATGCTTATCCCCATCTCTCAGCACAAAACATGTATTGTAACACTCAGTTACCATCGCATTTCCAGTTCCCAGCATTGTAATATCCATAAAAACGTGAACCTCTCTTTCGTATCGGTGAATATTTTCGGATATATCCTATCATAAGTATAAAAGAAAAGAAACAGCATTTGCCGTTTCCTTTCGTGATTTGTTTATGAGAAAAAGCTCTCAGCCACGCTCATATCTGCAACATATCCCACACTTCCGGTCATGTAGATGGTGCCGTCTTCGTGGATGTCGATCTGGATCATGCCACCTGGCTGGTTGATGTTGATGCGTTTTTCGGTGAGGCCGAGTTTATATGCTGCCATTGCTGCGGCGCAGCTTCCTGTACCGGAGGCTTTGGTGTAGCCGGAGCCGCGTTCCCAGATCTCGATGTCGAGATTGCCGGTGTCGATCTTGCGGCAGATCTGGAGGTTTATCCTCTCAGGGAATTCATCGGCGTTTTCCACATATGGGCCAAGTTCTCTGGCAGCTTTTTCACTTACCTCATCCATAAAGATGATACAATGTGGATTACCGATCGTCAGGCAGGTTGCCTTGTAATCTTTGTTGTTGAAAGTAAAGTCCTCGTTGATAACCTCACGCACCTCGCCAGTCACCGGAATCTCTCTGGAAAGGAAGGATGCCTTTCCCATGTTTACACGAAATTCTGTGGCACGGCTGTTCAGGCACTCCACTTCGATGGAGCCGGACAAAGTTTCGATCTCAAATTTTTTCTCTTTGACATATTCATGGTCAAGAAGGTATTTTGCAAAAATACAGACACCATTTCCACTGATCGCTGCTTCGCTTCCGTCAGAGTTGTAGATATGCACGCCCATTTTTCCATTGATGTCCACCGGTCCATACAGAACTCCGTCTGCGCCGAGTCCGAAACCTCTCTGACACATCAGTGCAATCTTTTTGCCCTGAAGCTGTACGCGGTTCTTGTTCGGATCCAGTACCAGATAATCATTTCCAAGTCCCTGATATTTTATCATTGTAATGCAGTCTGTCATTGCCATGCCCTCCCGCTTGATTTGCTTATATTATAACTGTTCAATGTCCTCACATTACGAGTAAAACACCTCGCAGGACACTGCCTGCTGAATAGTTACTTCATATTGCAGATTCCTCGCTGTCATCACAGCATCTGCAATCCCTCAACCATTCGATAGTTCCAGTATATAAGTTATTTTTTACAATGTATATAGAATAAAATGCTCTCTACCTTGCAAAAAATGCGGTCATCCTGTAAACTGATCCTATATCACATGAATCTTTATTCCAGGAGGGCTTCCCATGGACTATTCGCAATATTCCCTTGCAAAAACCGGCTATCTCAAGGAGGATTTCCGGCTGTTTCATATCAATGACCGTACAGATCGGGAGTTTGAGTGGCATTATCATGATTTTCACAAGATCATCGTCTTTGTCTCCGGCAAAGTTACTTATCATATAGAAGGAAAAGCTTACCACCTCAAGCCTCAGGACATTCTGCTGGTCAGCCAGGGCGCGATCCACAAGCCGGAGATTGACCCGGCAGTGCCATATGAACGCTATATTTTCTGGCTTCGTGAGGATCTTTCCCGTCCGGAGCTCAACACCTGCTTCCAGAAAGCCAACGACCGCAGTTTCAATCTCGTCCGTCTGGATTCTGCCCTCCAGGAACGTCTCAAGGACCTGCTGCCCGAGATCGAGCAGTCCCTGCGTGGTGACCAGTTTGGGGATAATTTCTTAAGTGAGGCACTTTTTACACAGTTTATGGTCTACATCAACCGGATTTTCCTCAAAAGCAGTACTGCTCCAGACCGGAAATCCTACTCTTCAGACTCCCAGGTGGAGCAGCTTTTGAAATATATTAATCGAAATCTGGCGGAAGACCTCTCGATCGACAGTCTCGCCGGGAAGTTTTTCTTCAGCAAATATCATATGATGCGGAAATTCAAAGAAGAAACAGGCTATACGATCCACAATTACATCGTCAGCAAACGCCTGCTTCACGCCCGTTCCCTGGTCTCCCAGGGAACGCCCATAATGAAAGCCGCCCAGATGAGCGGCTTTCGGGATTACACTACGTTTGTCCGTGCTTACAAAAAGCAGTTCGGGACAGTACCAACGCAGCGGTGATCATTTTTTCTGATCGTCTTTTTCATACAGGAATTCTTCTGGCAAACTTACATGGAAGTCTTTTTCCAGAGCACGGAAGTTGTCCGGTGTAATGGTCTGGAGTTTGTTCGGTGTCATAGAAAGGATCTTGACCAGGATCTCAGCAGATTTCTCTACTGTGTGGAGCAGACCAAAGGTCAGGTCAAAATCTTCTCCGGAGCAGAACATTCCGTGATGTGCCCAAATAACAACATCATATTTCTTCATCAGTTCTGCTGTCTTGATGGCAATCTCTCTTCCGCCCGGAACCATCCAGCCGATTACGCCGACACCGTCAGGGAATACAACCGGGCACTCTGTTGCGGATTCCCACAGTTCTCTTGTAAATACCTTGTCGTCCAGTGGAAGAACAAAAGTCAGTGCGATAGTATTTGTGGTATGTGCATGGTAGATAACACGATGTCTTCCGTTTGTCAGTTTTTTCTTCACTTCATGATTCATCAGATGTGTTGGAAGTTCGCTGGTCGGTCTGCCACCCTCGACAAGTCCCCAGCGGATTCTGTACTTCGTTCCTGTCTCATCCAGCTCGATGATCGCAAGACATACTTCCGGGTCCACGATGATGTTTCGGAAATATTTACCGCTTCCTGTCACAAGGAAAAACTCTCCTGCCAGTCCCGGAACTTCCACTCCGATCTCTTCCCATTCTCCCGGTGCATTCAGTCGCGGTTTGATCATCTCTACTTCTTCCGGTTTCAGACGATAGCTTAAGTTTCCACCGTTTCTCTCATGCCATCCCTGCTGATAACCGTCATCTGCCATTTTGATAAAGCCTTTTACGAATTTAGATTCAAGAATTTTCATTTTAATACTCTCCTGTCTGTTTTTGTTGTTTTTGCAATTTTGTGGTTTTGTGTCTGTTTTATTTTAATTTTATGTGGTTTCTTTTTGTTTATGTCTGCATTATATATTGTTTTATGTGGTTTGTAAAGAGGTTTTTTCAAAAAATAGTCACAAATCACATGTGGTTTTCACAGTTCTTTCTGCAATACTACACAAAGCCACAAAAACAAAGCACCAAATTCATCAAGAAACATCACTTCAAAAGAAATGTTTCTTGATAGATTCAGTGCTTTTGTTTACAAGCATTTTATAACGTCAGGATCCTGTTTTTTGGTTTATTTCTGCGCCCATGGCTGTGTCTGAGTCTCTACTACAGTCACCGGATGTTCCAGAGCTTCATCCATCTTGAGGCAGATATACATATCCTGCAGTGCATCTGCCATTCCATAAAATTCTTCACCGCCGTTGATATACTCATGCATTTTTACCATACAGGAAGCAACTGCGATCTCGTCATCGTTGAATCTCGCATTGATAAACGGTGTACGGAACAAAAATTCCTCGCCCAGCATAACCGCATAATGTGACCATTCCTGATTTCCATATACGCCAAGATCAATCCTCCGAAGATCCTGTGTGACCGGAATATTCTGCGCATTCAGATAGCGAATAGTAAGATCATCGATCTCACCTCGTGTTCCCTGCACGGTAAGCTGTCTGGTGCGGATAAAAGAGTGATACTGCGCCGGGTCAGAAAAGTCGAAATATGCCACTTTGCCATTGTCGAATTCCATCGTCAGACGATCTCTGGAGCATTTGACAACCTCTCCATCAAAAACCATGCCCTCTCTTCCATATGTTTCCGTCACATCAAACCAGTAACGTTTTCCGTAAATCCTGCAGTTCTCAAATCCTGTTCCAAGGAACTGCCGGATGATACTCGCACCGTGATAACCGTGGAGTGAAGAAATATTGATATTTTCTACCTCACCAAGCTTTCCATCACAGATTGCCTTGTACCAGGATGCATAGAGCGGCTGCAGGAAATACTGTTCTGCCACCTGCACTTTTGGCTGATATTTCTGATAAGCATCCCAGAGCTGATGCAGTGCTTCCACGTCTTCTCCCGGAGGTGTTTCCGTCAGCACCGGGATCCCTCTCTCAAATAAAGTGATCAGATTTTCTGTGACGATTCCTCTTTTGATTGCCATTACGACAAACTCCGGCTCTTTTTCCACAAGTTCATCCAGTGTATTGACTACTTTTACACCGAATTTTGCAGAAAAAGCCTCACCTTTTTCTTTACTTCTTATCATCACTGCTGCCAGATCAAACATTTCCGGCAGGGCTTTGGCAATGCGAATATAAAATTCTGCTCTCCAGCCGGAACCGATCAGTCCAAAACGAATTTTACTCACGTTTCTGTCCTCCCAAGATCATTTATGTCAACTAATTTTCATCACGGTACAGCGTATCCTCTGGATGCTTCCAGAATCTGATACCACTCATCATAAGAAAGTTCCAGTTCTGTCGCATCCACGGCTTTCTGGATTCTGTCTGCATTCATAGTTCCTGTGATCGCCGCAATTCTTACCGGATGAACAAACAGCCATGCGTAGATCACTGCGTCGATCGTAGTCTTATGCTCTTCTGCGATTGCCGTAAGTACAGTACGCAGACGTACAAATTTTTCATCGGTACTCTTAAATACATCACCACCTCCAAGCGGAGACCATGCCATCAGAGGGATTCTTCTTGTAAATGCATCGTCAACTACTCCATTAAAGAAGTTCTCAGTGTTTTTGACAGAAAGCTCCATCTGGTTCGTCACAAGCGGAATGTTCAGATAACTCTGAAGCATCGTCATCTGGGACGGCAAAAAGTTTGAAACACCAACATTCAGGGCTTTTCCCTGCTTTACAACAGTTTCCAATGCATCTGCAGTTTCTGCCGGATCAGCCAGCGGGTCAGGTCTGTGGATCAGTAGAAGATCTACATGATCTGTTCCCAGTTTTTCCAGAGATTCGTCCATTTCTTTCAGAATCTCTTCTTTTGTACTTTTATAGTAAATGGTCTTGTTTCCATAATGTCCCGGGCATACGATACCAGCTTTTGTGATAAGCTGCATCTTGTCCCTCAGTTCCGGACGTTTCCGAAGTACCGCATCTCCAAAGATTTTTTCACAGGTATAGCCGCCGTATACCGGTGCATGGTCAATGGAGGTCACTCCCATATCCAGACATTTTTCTACAAGATCCAAAAGTTCATTTTCGGTAAGATTGGAATCTGCGATTCTCATGCATCCCATAACTACCTGAGATAATTCCAGATTTTCTGATAATTTAATTTTTTTCATAATGCTCACTCCTGATGTTTATTATTTGTAACTGTTCAGTACCCTCACAGCTACTATTATTCTTTTACACCGCCGGTGGTCAGACCTGCGATGATCTTTTTCTGGAAAATAAGTACCAGAATGATAAGCGGAACGGTTACTACAACAGTCGCTGCCGCAATGTCGCCCCACGGAAGCTCGTAATTGCTCGGGAAAAGTGCAATACCTACCGGTACTGTCCTCATATTGTCATTTGTCATAAAAGTCAGTGCATACAGATACTCATTCCATGCATTGATAAAGACGATCAGTGCCACAGAAAAAGTTGCCGGTTTGATCAGAGGAAGCATGATCGTGAAGAAAATCTTACCTCTGGAACAACCATCGATCGCTGCAGCCTCCTCAAATCCCTTCGGAAGCTGTGCAAAAAAGTTCGTCAGAAGCCAGATCGACAGGGGCAGGGCAAAGGTGATGTACGGAATGATCAGACCTGCATATGTATTGAGAAGCTTCAGGTTTTTCAGAAGAAGATAGATCGGGCTTAAGGTTGCGATCGTCGGGAACATGGAAATACTTAAGATCGCCATGAGCATGATCTTTTTACCTTTAAAGCGAAGTCTCGCAAGTGCATATGCTGCGGAAGCACCGATTAGAATGCTGAGTACCGTTGTGGAAAGTGCCACGATAAAACTGTTCAGCAGATATCTTCCAAATGGATGTTTCGTAAATACATTTTTGTAAAAGTCCCAGTGGACCTTGCTCGGGATCCACTTCGCCGGAATTGCTGAGATCTCCGACAGAGGTTTGATCGAAGTCATAAACTGCCAGAAGAAAGGAAGGACAATGATTCCGACAAAAACGATCACAAACACTGCGAATAAGATTTTTCCTGCTATGCTCTTTGATTTCTGCACAATGTCCACCTCCTACATCTCTGTCAGACGGTTTCCCATAAATTTCATATAGATCACGCTGATCAGGAATACAACTACAAAGATCAGCACTGCCAGGGAAGAACCATATCCAAAATCAAGGAATTTCATCAGGTTATTGTATGCGTACACAGACACACTCTCCGTTCCGTTCGCGCCTCCTGTCATAACGGAGATCAGGTCAAATACCCGGAAAGCATCCAGGGTACGGAACAGCATTGCCACGAGGACGGTCGTTTTGACGTTTGGAAGCGTGACATAAATGAAACGCTGAATTACATTTGCACCGTCAATCTTTGCCGCTTCATAGAGATCATCCGGAACCATCTGCAGTCCTGCAAGGATCAGAAGTGCCATATACGGCGCTGTTTTCCAGATATCCGTGATGACCAGCGCCATAAAGGAACCACTTGAAGTACTGAGCCATGCTTTGTAACCATCGATCACCCCAAGGCGGCACAATACATCATTAAAAAGTCCATACTGATCGTTGTAGATAAATTTCCACATCATTGCAGAAACAGAGGTCGGAATCGCCCACGGAATCAGGATTGCTGCCCGGACGAAGCCTTTTGCCTTGAATCCCTGATTCATGATCATCGCAGAAATAAAGCCGAGAATCGTCTCAAAAAATACTGTCACAACAGTAAATTTCAGTGTAAATACAAGTGCCGTCAATGCTCTGGAATCCTGAAAAATCTTTATATAATTTCCCAGTCCGACGAACGGATACCCGCTCGTCGGATCAGTTAGAACCATCTCATGGAGACTCAGCCAGAATGTACGAAGTATCGGATAAACCGCCACGATCGTCAGAACAATAAGAGCCGGTGTCATCATAATCCATGCATCCCTGGATTCTGTTTTTTCCAGTGAACCACGTCCCTTTTTCATTGTGCTCATTCCTCTCCCTTAAAATTTTATTATTTTGTAAGCTCTTCCAGTTCGCTCTGGAGTGTATCAAGTGCATCTTTGACTTCCATCTCGCCGGTGAGTGCCTGGTGTACATTTCTCTGGATCGCATCGGAAACTTTTGCATATTTTGGTGTCTGCGGTCTGGATTTTCCTGTTGCGATGATGTCTGCAAAATCAGAGTAGAATGGGATTGCTTCCAGGATATCAGCATCTTCATAAACAGATTTTACAACTGGCGGCTGAGAAGAGATCAGAGTCATTTCTTTCTGTGTATCTGCACTTGCCATGTAGGAAATGAAATCAGCTGCTGCCTCTTTGTGTGCATCGTCAACGTTGTTGTTGATCACAAGATCAAGTCCACCGAGGCAGGTGTGAGAATCTTCACCACTTGGTCCGACCGGAAGTGTAGTTGCGCCAATTTTTCCTGTCACCTTGGAACCTTCATCCTGTCCGCTTGACCAGAATCCTGACCAGTCACGTATGAAGAGGCATTTGCCTTCTTTGAATACCTGCTCACTCTCTGTTTCGGAATAAGTTGTGATTCCTTCCGGTGCATAATCATCAACAAGTTTCTTCATGATCTCTGTTGCTTCTACATTATTGTCGGAGTTTGCAACAGGAGTTCCGTTCTCATCCAGAATATCTCCGCCATTGCCCCACACATATTCCACCCAGTTGCATACAAGAGATTCGGACTGTGCTGCCTGGAAATCAGCTCCATATTCCACGCCATCTACACCTTTTGCCTTGTCTGCCAGCTCCATCCAGCCTTCCCAGGTATCCGGAGCTTCTGCACCCAGATCTTCAAGGACATCCGTACGATAGAAAAGGACACTTGAGTTTGTGAACCATGGCATTGCTACAAGTTTGCCATCAATCGTTGCACCTTCTACCGGACCTGTGAGCATTCCCTCTGTCAGAGAAGGATCTACCAGATCAGAGAGATCTGCCAGCCATCCTGCAGAACCAAACTCGCTGATATAAGTTACATCAAGTCCCATTACATCTACACTGGTATCTCCGGAAGCAAGCTTGTTTACAAAATCATCGTGAACTGTGTTTGCATCCTGCGGGAGAATGACAGTCTGTACTTCCACTTTGTCCTGGCTTTCGTTGTAGGCATCTACCATCTTCTGGGTTGCCTCGCCAACGCCCTGGTCAAAGGAAAATGAAATCGTTACCTTATCGTCTGCCTTTACTGCCAATGGTGCCGCAAAGATAGATGCGGTCATTGCTCCTGCTGACATAAGTGCTGCTGCTTTTTTCCACTGTTTTGTTTTCATGTTGTTTCCTCCTTCATGAATGAAAATATATATTGTGTTTTTTATAGATCTCTTAATTTAAGAATGTCTCTGAACTGTCGGAATGATATTTATACTTTTAGGAAAACGTTTACATTTAATCGTAAAAAAATAAGGTTTCATCGTTTTTCCGTTTGTTATAATCACTAATATTTATGATTTTCTTTTGTATAATCTGCATAATCTTTAGGGAAAGCGCTTTCTTATTCGTTCAAAAGTAAGAGCTGCTCCTATACAGCTCTTCTTTCCTGTATTCAGTTCAGACTCTTTGTCGTGCTCCTTCGGATAATCTTGTGGGGCACATACTCCTTCATTGGTGCTTCTGTGCTGCCATCCATCAGTTCCCTGAGCATCTCCGCCGCCTTGACTCCCTCATCATAGTAAGAGATCCGCACGGTTGACAGCTCCGGCTTGATGTAAGTTGCAAATTCAGAATCATCAAATCCCATGATGGAAATATCATCTGGAATCTTCACTCTCATGTTGTCAAGATACTGGATCGCTCCTACTGCGATCACATCACTTCCGGTGACTACTGCCGTCGGGAGCTTACTGTTCTCCTCATAGAGCTTCTTCATTCCCTGATATCCCGCTTCAAAAGAAAAATCTCCCTGGGCAATGTAGGAATCCTTCACTTCTATTCCTGCTTCTTCCAGTGCTTTCTTATAGCCAATGACACGCTTCTTGCCAGATGAAAAGTCATTCTTCGGTCCGCCGAGATAGGCGATCCGCTCATGGCCATTGTCCAGAAGGAACTTCACCGCATCGTACATCGCCTCCATATTATTGTGGATCACAGTGTGCACTGCTTCCTCATCCTCCGAAGCTTCCTGTGTCACCAGGACTACCGGATAATTTCTCTTGCGCATGCGCTCTACCAGAGTGTGGTTTACATCAACTCCGGCAAAAAGCAGGCCTTCAATCTGCTTCTCCTCCAGAATTCCCAGTAATTTCAGTTCTTTCTCAAGTTCACCCTGTGATTCACAGAGGACAACAGTATAGCCTTCCTGTGCAAAAACACTGTTGATTCCCTTGGTGAGTTTACCAAAAACTGCATTGGAAATGTCCGGTACGATAATACCGATCGTATTGGTCTTCTTTGTGATCAATCCCTGTGCAAGGCTGTTGGGCTTGAAATGATTCTTCTCGATCACTTCGTAGACTCTGTCACGGAGTTCTGCACTTACCGGCTTCGTCTTATTGATCACCCTGGATACAGTCGCAATCGATACACCGGCTTCCCGGGCAATATCTTCTATCGTAACTGCCATTCTGATTCTCCTTGCTGGTTTGTTAGGAAAAGGTTTTCCTTACATGTGTCATAGTAGCACTCTCTTAAGTGAACGTCAATTGCTTTTTGGAAAAAAACACAACTTTGTATAGATTATATAAGTTATTCTTTTGGTTTTTGTGAATTGTGCATACATAAACTTCTCATTGAATCCCCTTTATCGCTATGTTAAAATGACGTTGTACAAAGTTATCACATCAAGGAGGACTCACCATGGAATTTCAGAAATTAATAGAAACCAGAAGAACTGTCCGCAAATATGCAGCTGACAGTGAAGTGACCAGAGAACAGATGGAAACTCTGATCCATGCCGCGCAGGAGGCTCCGTCCTGGAAAAACTCTCAGACAGGACGTTACTACTGTGTTCTTTCCAGAGAAATAGTCGACAAGATCCGTGCAACCTGCCTTCCGGGTGCGGGAAATGCGGGTAAATCCGAGAATGCTGCGCTGATCGTAACAACCTTCGTACATGACCGCGCCGGTTTCCAGAAAGATGGTACCGCCGACAATGAACTTGGAAACGGATGGGGATGCTATGATCTTGGTCTGCAGAATGAAAACCTGATCCTCAAAGCGGAAGATCTGGGACTTTCTACTTTGATCATGGGACTCCGTGAATCTGATAAACTCCGCGAACTCCTTGATATTCCAGAGACAGAAACTGTTGTGTCTGTTATTGCAGTCGGCAAGGCAGATGAATCTCCTGCACGTCCGCCGCGCAAGGAACTGGATACGATCGCGAAGTTCTTCTAATTCGTTGTCATAGACAACAAATACAAATTTAGCCAATTTTCGACTCTGTATTGTATCTTTTTTGTACATATGATACAATGAATTGTCAGGTGATGGCGATGAAGGCATTGCGTTTATTTGCGATGCCTTTTTTTATACCATAAACCTGTACAAAAGGGAGAGAAAGAGAGGTATTACTAATGAAAGAAAAGAAAAAAATGTCCCTGGCCATGCAGATTTTTATTGCACTGGTCCTGGCGATCATTGCTGGTCTTCTGATGCAGAGTCATGCCAGCTTCGCCGAATCTTACATCAAACCGTTTGGAACGATTTTCCTGAACCTGATCAAGTTTATCGTCGTTCCGATCGTACTGTTTTCCATCATGTGCGGTATCATTTCCATGAGTGATATCAAGAAAGTTGGATCTATCGGTCTCAAAACAGTTGTTTTTTATCTGTGCACAACTGCTTTTGCCGTTACAATCGGTCTAACCGGTGGAAACCTGTTCAAAGGACTGTTTCCTGTAGTTGCTACCACAGACCTGGCCTATGAGGCTGCTGAGGCAACTTCCTTCATGGATACGCTGGTAAATATTTTTCCATCCAACTTCGTTTCACCGATGGTAGAAGCAAACATGCTGCAGGTTATCGTAATGGCGATCATCCTTGGTTTCGCGATCATCCTCGTCGGTGAGAAAAACATCCGCGTTGTAAACGCATTCAATGATCTGAATGAGATCTTTATGAAATGTATGGAAATGATCCTGAAACTGTCCCCGATCGGTGTCTTCTGCCTGCTGTGTCCGGTTATCGCAGCCAACGGTCCGGCAATCATCGGTTCCCTGGCTATGGTACTTCTCGCAGCTTATATCTGCTATGTTGTACATGCTGTAGTTGTTTATTCACTGACTGTCGGAACACTCGGTGGAATGAGCCCGCTGAAATTCTTCAAGGGCATGCTTCCGGCGATCATGTTTGCATTCTCCAGTGCTTCTTCCGTAGGAACCCTGCCGATCAACCTGGAATGTACTGAGAAACTTGGTGCCAAACGTGAGATCGCATCCTTCGTACTTCCACTCGGTGCTACCATCAATATGGACGGTACTGCGATCTATCAGGGCGTCTGTGCGATCTTTATCGCATCCTGCTACGGAATCCATTTGACACTTTCTCAGATGCTGACTATCGTGCTCACAGCAACTCTCGCTTCTATCGGAACTGCTGGTGTGCCTGGTGCCGGTATGGTCATGCTTGCGATGGTGCTTACTTCTGTAGGTCTTCCGGTCGACGGTATCGCACTTGTTGCCGGTGTTGACCGTATCTTTGATATGGGACGTACCACTGTCAACATCACCGGTGATGCTGCCTGCACTATGGTCGTTTCCAACCTGGAATCAAAGAAAGATGCCCGCAGAGCAAAAGCTGGGAAATAAACTCTCTGATATTAAAAAATCAAATATCACCTATGCAAAAAGCTGCATCCTCATCGGAATCACTCCAACGGGGATGCAGCTTCTTTATTATCTGCTCTATTATGCTTTCATTAATTTACGTCCGCAGCACTGTTTGTATTTCTTGCCGCTTCCGCACGGGCATGGATCGTTCGGATAAATCTTGTCTTCTTTACGCTGAACAGGAGCTTTTGCGGAGGAATCATCCTTGTTGGTTCCTGTAACTTTGGCAACCTGCTCACGCTCTGCCTTCTGCTCTACATTTACATGATACAGCATACGGACAGTATCTTCCTGGATCGCACTGATCATGTTGTTGAACATCTCGTAAGCGCTCATCTTGTACTCAACAACCGGATCTCTCTGGCCATATCCTACAAGGCCGATTCCCTGACGGAGAATCTCCATGTCGTCGATGTGATCCATCCACTTGCTGTCGATGCATTTCAGGAGAACGACGCGTTCCAGTTCACGAAGCTGCTCTGCTTCCGGGAACTCTGCTTCTTTGGCTTCGTAGAGTTTGACAGCCTTTTCTTTGATCTCGTGCTTGATCTCGTCTTTCTTCTTGCCTTTGACATCTTCCTTAGTTAAAGCCTTGATCGGGATGATCGGGAGCAGTGCTGTGTTGAACTCATCCAGATCCCACTCTTCGGAATCTACATCATCGGAGAAGCACATATCTACAGTACTGTCTACGATATCTGTGATCATCTTGTAGATGGCATCGCGCATGTTCTCTCCATCCAGTACCTGACGGCGCTCTGCATAAATGATCTCACGCTGCTCGTTATTTACCTGGTCGTAATCGAGAAGGTTTTTACGGATACCGAAGTTGTTGAACTCTATCTTCTCCTGTGCCTTCTGGATCGCGTTGGAAAGCATCTTGTGTTCAATCTGCTCATTCTCTGCAACACCGAGGGATGTAAATACTTTCATCAGTCGTTCAGAACCGAACAAACGCATCAGGTCATCCTCAAGAGAGATGTAGAAACGGGATTCACCCGGGTCTCCCTGACGGCCGGAACGTCCACGGAGCTGATTATCGATACGTCTGGATTCATGACGCTCTGTACCGATGATCTTGAGACCGCCGGCTTCTCTTGCAACGTCATCAAGCTTGATATCGGTACCACGGCCTGCCATGTTGGTCGCGATGGTAACGGCACCGGACTGTCCTGCCTCTGCTACGATTTCTGCCTCGAGTTCATGGAACTTCGCATTCAGGACTTTGTGCGGGATTCCCTCGCGGCGGAGCATCTTGCTGATAAGCTCAGAAGTCTCGATAGTGATCGTACCAACCAGTACCGGCTGTTGCTTTGCATATGCTTCTTTGACAGCCTCTACGACTGCGTTGAATTTCTCTTTCTTGGTCATGTATACGGCATCTTCGAGGTCTTTACGCTGTACTGGTCTGTTGGTCGGGATCTCTACAACGTCCATTCCGTAGATATCACGGAATTCTTTCTCCTCAGTAAGTGCTGTACCGGTCATACCACCCTTCTTGTCATATTTGTTGAAGAAGTTCTGGAATGTGATGGTAGCAAGGGTCTTGCTCTCTCTCTTGACCTTGACATGCTCTTTTGCTTCGATTGCCTGATGAAGTCCGTCAGAATAACGGCGTCCTGGCATGATACGTCCGGTAAACTCATCTACGATCAGGATCTCGTCATCCTTAACTACGTAGTCCTGATCCTTGTGCATCAGGTTGTGTGCACGGAGTGCGAGGATGATATTGTGCTGGATCTCCAGGTTCTCCGGATCTGCCAGGTTCTCGATATTGAAGAATTTCTCAACCTTCTTGACACCCTGCTCGGTAAGGTTGACGATCTTGTCCTTCTCATTGACAACGAAATCACCGGTCTCGACAACTTCTTCTCCCATGATAGCTGCCATCTTGGTCATTTCATGGCTGGCTTCACCACGCTCAAGCTGCTGTGCCAGGATATCGCATACTTCGTAAAGTTTGGTGGATTTGCCGCTCTGTCCGGAAATGATAAGAGGGGTTCGTGCCTCGTCGATCAGGACGGAGTCGATCTCATCGATGATACAGTAGTGAAGATCTCTCTGTACAAGCTGCTCTTTGTAGATGACCATATTGTCACGAAGGTAATCAAATCCAAGTTCATTGTTTGTTACATAAGTAATGTCGCATCCGTATGCTGCACGGCGCTCTTCCGGTTTCATGTCGTTGAGGACAACGCCTACGGTCAATCCGAGGAATTCATGGACTTTACCCATCCACTCAGCATCTCGTTTTGCCAGGTAGTCGTTGACAGTTACGATATGGACACCCTTGCCTTCGAGGGCATTCAGGTATGCAGGAAGGGTAGACACGAGGGTCTTACCTTCACCAGTCTTCATCTCTGCGATACGTCCCTGATGGAGAATGACACCACCGATGATCTGTACACGGTAATGCTCCATGCCAAGAACTCGTTTCGCACCTTCACGAACAACTGCAAAAGCCTCCGGAAGAAGATCATCCAGTGTCTCTCCCTCGTCCAGACGTTTACGGAATTCTCTGGTCTTGTCTCTCAGCTGTTCATCTGTTAATTTCTGCATTTCCGGGCGAAGAGATTCTGTTTTCTCTACCAGCGGCATGATTCTCTTTACCTCATGCTCACTACGTGTCCCGAATACTTTTGAAAATATATTCATACTTTACTCCTGTTTGTCTTTATTCTTGTTATTCTCTGTATTTCCTGCGGATGATCCCGCATCTGTCACCTCTGCTCATGGCTTCAAGTCTGCCCGGCAGTCACACGTTATGGTTTACTTAGTACCTTAACGTCACATCTTCTCTATTTTACCACTTTCACAGGGGGAAAACAATGAATTTTTAATAAACAAAATATGTCCAGAATTTTGGTAATTTTTGTCCTGTTCGTTATTACTAACTTCTGCTTGTCATCGGCGGATAGATATGCTATGATTAACTTTATATGAGAACTTGTAAATAGCATCTCTCAGAAACTGAGGTATCTGTATTTGAAGAAAAAAGAACTGACTTTTATCATTAGTATCGTGGTGTTCGCCCTGGTTCTGTGGACCGGGATGTATCTGGTTCGTCAGGGGCATTACGGGTCGATCCGGATCACGGTGAATGGCGAGGAATATGGCACGTATTCTCTTTCGAAAGACCAGGTGATCTCCATCGGTGATACCAATGTATGTGAAATAAAAAACGGCGAGGTCAAAATGATCGAGGCCGACTGTCCGGACCATCTCTGCCTGAAACAGAAAGCCGTTGACAGCACCGGCGGAACGATCGTCTGCCTGCCGAACAAAGTTGTGATCGAGGGGGAAAAGGGTTCCGGTTCCGATGAAACCTCACCGAAATTTGACACTGTTGTCTGACCCTTATTCTACTTTACAAAGGAAAACATTATGAACCAGAAAAAAATTGCCAATCTAGGGCTGTTTGCCGCAGTTGCGATCATCTTTGGCTATGTGGAATCGCTGATCCCGTTTTTTGCGGGGATCCCGGGGATGAAGCTTGGACTTGCGAACCTTGCGGTACTTTTTATCCTTGAAAAATATACGTGGAAGGAAGCGGCACTTGTCTCCGCTGTAAGGATCGTTGTGATCGGGTTTATGTTTGGAAATCTGTTCAGTATCCTCTACAGCCTCGCCGGGGCTGCACTCAGTCTTACCGTTATGACTCTTATGAAGAAAAAATCCGGCTTCAGCATTCTTGGGATCAGCGTCGCCGGGGGCGTGTCACATAATATCGGGCAGCTTATTATTGCAAGTCTGATCACGATGACGTCCGGGCTGATCTATTATGCACCGGCGCTGTTGATCTCCGGGGTGACCACAGGACTTCTTATCGGTACACTTACAAACGAAGTATTAAAGAGAATCCGCTTTTAATAAAAAGTCCCATAACTGCTTTGTCATAAATTTCTTTCATCTCAAAGCAATTATGGGATTTTTTCATGTATTTTATTTAATCGTATTTACCGTGTAGGTATTTTTCATCAGTTCGAAGCGTTCTTTCATCCCGTCTGTCAGATAGATATTCTTGTCTTCATCCACAAACATCGCATCTGCATCATATTTCTCCAGCAGCTCCATTGCATCATCCATTCCAAGAACGAAGCATGCGGTGGAGAGTCCGTCTGCCAGGAGCCCATTGTCGCAGACGATCGTCACGGAATCTAATCCGTTCCATACCGGGTAGCCGGTCTTTGGGTTCAAGATGTGGTGGTAGCGTTTGCCGTCTTCCATGAAATATTTCTCGTAATCACCGGAGGTAGAAAGGAACTCTCCGCCTTTGATCGTGATCGCGCCTAGATAATCACCTTCTGTGTCTCTCGGGTCTGTGACGGCTACTTTCCATGGAGAATCGTCTGGCTTCTGTCCATAAGCCATGACACTGCTGCCGCCCAGGTTCAGGATCATTCCGGAAACTTCTTTTTGGTCTTTAAGAAAATCTGCAATCACGTCACAGCCGATTCCCTTGCCTGTTGCACCAAGATCCAGAGTGGTGTCTTTTGCCAGGGTGACTTTGTTTCCGTCCAGAGTTACATTCTGATAGCCGACATCCTTGAGCAGTGCATCAAGTTCTGACTGCTCCGGCACATGTGGATCTTCACCGTCAATGTCCCAGAGGCGGATCACTTTGCCGAGTGTCGGATCGAAAGCACCGTCAGAATCATTGGCAAGCTGCTCGATCTGTGCAAGGTATCCCGCAAGTTCATCAGAAACTTCTGTTGTCTCTCCCGCAGCTGCGTTCAGTTTCGAGATCTGTGAGTCCTCGTCCGTCCAGGACAGAAGTCCGCTCTCGATCTCACGAAGCTTGTTTCCAATTTCTGCGTTCAGATCATCCCCTGTTGTATACAAAGTCTCTGAAACAACCGTGTCCATTGCAAAATCTGTATTCGTATACTTCTCCACATCTTTCGCCAGAACCGGTACTGCTCCCATCGTTGTGCCATAGAGTGCAGCACTTGTCAGTACGCAGGCGAGTTTTTTATAAAAATTACGCATATATTTCTCCTCTTATAACCGAAATACGCATCCGCTGTACCATACAACGAATGCGTTTTCATTTTTCGGTTATATCTTACCACAGTTTTATTTCCGCGGCAAGTTATATATTATTAACTTGTTACTGTTCACTACGTTCACAGCAACTTCAGTATTATTTTGAAACGGTAGTATTTTTCTCACGCTTCACTGGTGCTTTTGAAACTGCTGCTTCTTCCTTCAGTTCCTCTGCTTCCTGCCCAATCTGGATATTTTTGCGCGGACAGGTTGCCTCACATGCATGACAGCAGATACATTCACCGGAAAGTGGGGTATCGCCGTCAATATCAAGATGTGCAGGGCAGCGTTTTTTGCAGAGGCCGCATTTTGCAGGGCATTTGGAACGATCTCTTTTGAATAACGCTGACGGCAGGATCGGCATCATCGCAAAAACAGCTCCCATCGGGCACAGGAACTGGCAGAAGAAACGCTCCTGTGTACACATGCCGATCAGGATCAGGACAAGTAAGATGATTCCGATCTTGTAAGAGGCATTTGGAAGTTTCCGCGCTGTCAGCATGGAAAATACATCCCACGGGCTCATTCCCTGGAGGTTTGCATACCATCCAGTGAGAATGGAAAGGAGGATAAATGCCAGAAGGATATATTTCACTTTCTGCAGACAGCGGACTACTTTTTCCGGATATCCATGTCTGCCTTTCTTATGAAAAACTTTCTGACGGATAAACAATGTCAGTTCATACATGGCATCTCCCAGAGAACCAAATGCACATGCATATCCGCAGAAATGCCTTCCAAACAGTACCGTGATCAGGAGCAGTGCCCCTGTAACATCAAGGAAAGAGTTCCATGTCACCGGCTGTCCTGCCGCGATCGCCTGAAAGATCGACTTAACTCCCGCAAACGCGGTGGAAAAAAGTGCCGGTACCGCAATGAAAAATACAAGCTGTATGGCAGCTCGGATCAGACGGACTTTTCTCTGCCTTTTTTTCATCAGTTTTCCGCCTTTCCTAATGCATCTACAACTGCATTGATGATTCCGGTAGAGCTGAAGGTTGCTCCGGAAATTGTATCAACATCTGTACTCTGTGCGGAGAGAATGGAGCTGATAACGCCCTCTCCCTGTGAGAGATAAGCAGAATCCTCGCCCGGTGCGCTTGTCACCTGGATGTCGGTGATCTCATCGCTGGCAAGTGTTACCTGAACCTGAATAGTTCCACCAAATCCCTGTGCTTCACCTGTGTAGGTTCCGTCTTTGTATACATTATCAGCATCAGATGTGTCTGCATCACTGCTGTCCGCAGCTGTGGTATCACCTGCTGTCTCCTTTGAGGACGCGTTTGCAGCGGCTGCAGCCTTGGCTTCTTCCTGTGCTTTTGCCGCATCTTCGAGGGCAGTCAGCATTTCCTGCTGCTGTTCTTCCAGCGCACCCACACGGTCTGTAAGTTCTGTGATCTCCTGTGCCTGTGTATCATTTTTCTGCATAAAATTATAGCCCAGGACTGCGCCGATGATCAGGATCAGGCACAGAACTCGCATATAAAAACTATGGTATTTCATTTTTTCTCGTTACTCCTGTTGATTATTTTTTAATATGTGTTAATTCTGAGCCTGACTCAGCGCATTCTGAAATGCCTGAATAATGCCCTGTGAAGAAAATGTTGCTCCACTTACAGCATCTAAACCATCAGCTGACTGACTTCCCATTACCTGATTATAAATAGAATTCCATGCTTCATCAAAATACTCTTCATCATCAAGTGTACTGTAGGATGCTCCAACAATCTGTCCTCCGGAGATAGTAACTGTCACGGTTACGCTTCCTGCTCCATAATTTCCGGCTCCACTTCCTGTGTAACTTCCATCTCTGTATCTTCCTGCCGGTTCTTCTGTCGGTTCCGGTGTTGGAGTCTCTGTCGGAACAGCAGTCGGAGTTACTTCTGGTACTGCAGTCGGTTCCGGTGTGACAGATACTTCTGGTGTAACTGTCGGCGTTGGAGTCTCTGTCGGGGTTTCTGTGATCTTTGCACTTGCCAGAGCCTGCTGTGCGCCGCCGAGAATGCCCTGTGAAGAATAGGTTGCTCCACTTACAGTATCAATTCCATCTGCAGACTGTCTTTCCAGAATTGCAGGCTGTAATACTTTCCATGCTTTTCTAAAATATGAGCCAGTATCTGTATTCGTATTTGCTATTTCAGTAATCTTACCATCTTTGATCGTCAGCGTGATTGTAACAAATCCAGAATAACCTCTTGCTTTTCCTGTATAAGTTCCATCCTGATATTCTGAAACCGGAGTATCTGGTGTTTCTGTTGGTGCCGGTCCTTCCGTCGGAGCCGGGGTAGCTGTTGGCTTCGTGGTCGGCTTTGCTGTTGTCTCTGCCTTTGCCAGCGCTTTCTGAGCAGCTTCCAGGATACCATTGGATGAGAAAGTTGCTCCACTTACGGTATCTACGCCATATACTCCCTGTTTCTTGAGGATTGCAGGCTGGATCTTAGCCCATGCTTTGCTGAAATATTCTTTGGTATCTGTGTTTGTATTGGTGATCTTTGTGATCTTTCCATTTTTGATCGTGATCGTTACCTTGACCGGTCCGTCGAACCCTTCAGCTTCAGCGCTGTAAGTTCCGTCTTTGTAAGTCACATTTCCGGATGGCTTCGGAATGGAAGTCGGCTTTGGAGTCGGTTTTGCCGTTGGTGTTGGTGTAACGCTTACACTTGTATTGGCAGCCTTTGACAGAGCATTCTGTACTGCCTGGATGATTCCGTTGGAGGAATACGTTGCTCCGCTGACCGCATCCACATTCGGAGTCTGGCCGGAGATCATCTTACTGATGACGCCCTTTGCTGATGCAAAATAAGAACCGGTTTCTCCGGAAGCACTCAAAATATCAATAGCGGCAATCTTTCCACCGGAAATTGTTACCTGAACAGTGATCGTACCGCCGAATCCGGTTCCGCTTCCCTGATAGGTTCCGTCTTTGTAGCCGCCTGCCGGAACAGAGGTTGTCGGTGTGGATGTGCTTCCCTGTCCCTGAGCAGAAGTTTTCTGTGATTCATCAGGAAGCGTTTTGGCTGTTCCTTTTTTGATTCCACCTTTTTTTGCCTTTTTTGATGCAGATTTGGCTGCTTTTGACGAGGAAGAAGTGCCGTCCGAAAAGTCATCATAAGAATAGGCGGTCGTGAGCAGTCCTGTCAGTTCCTCTGCATCTTTGACATCTGCATTTTCTGACTGTACTTTCTGGGAGATTCCTGCTTTGCCCTGAACGCCTGTCACTGTGACTGCGGCGATCACTGCGGCTGCCGGAAGGAGTTTAATATAATTTTTTCTGTCCGGAAGATTCTTTTTGTCCTTTTTTTTCATGATGTCTCCTGTATTGTCTATAAACGTACAAAAGCAGGGGCTGTTAAAAAACGGCCCCCGTCTTTTGTAATGGTGCTATAACTTTTTATTTTACAGTTACTTTGAATTTCGCTGTCATGCCGTTGCATTTAACAGTGATCGTTGCTGTACCTTTCTTAACGCCTTTTACAACGCCCTTGGAAGTTACAGTTGCAACTTTCTTGTTGCTGCTTGTGTAAGTAACTTTTCCTGTTGGAACTGCACTTACTTTAATTGTGGTTGTTTTGCCTTTCTTAACAGTTGCAGCTGTTTTTGCAAGTTTCAGAGATGCATTTCTTACTTTGATGGTAACTACTTTCTTGTAGCTTCCAACCTGAGCTGTGATCTTAACTGTTCCGGCTTTCTTTGCTTTTACAACACCCTTGGAGTCTACAGTTGCAATACTCTTGTTGCTGGATGTGAATTTTGCAGTTCCGGTTACACCATATTTTGTTACAGTAATCTTTGTTGAAGTCTGACCTTTTGTGTAAATTGTAGAAGCTGATGCTTTTGCTGCAATGCTCGGGTTCTTAACAGTTAATTTGTAAGTAGCTGTCTTTCCGTTCAGAGTAGCTGTGATAGTTGCTTTACCTGCTGTTTTAGCTGTTACAACACCTTTGCTGTTTACGGTTGCAACTTTGGTGTTGCTGGATTTCCATGTTACTGTACCAGTCAGGTTTGTTGTTACTTTAAGAGTTGTTGTTTTCTTTGTATACAGATTTCCTGATGTTGCGTTGAGTTTGAACTCAGCCTTTACAAGTGCATCAATTGCTTCTCTCAGGTGACCGATCTGTTCGTTAACTCCATACTGTGTCTGCTCTGCAATATTCTCCAGCATCTCTTCGCATTCCTGAAGTTCATTCTGGATGCTCTCATAATTTGCTGCCCAGCTCTCTGGTGTGTAATCACTTTCTTTAAGCGCCTTTGCTTCTTCGATGATGTTTTTCAGAGGAGTAGAATCTGCATCACCTGCCGGTTTTGCAATGTTATCTTCTGTTGCCTGGAACTGAATTGTGTAATCTGCATATCCAAGTGCATATACAGTTAATGTCCAGTATCCTGTTCCATCGTATCCTGCCGGAAGCTGGCAACGCTGGGACTCGGTAAGACCAAGCTGAATACCCATGGATTTGTGCATCCAGTTATCTGCTGCAAATTTTGTTCCATAAGACTGAAGCGCATTTGTGTAAGTGCTGTCATTTCCATAGTATGTCCATTTAACAGCCTGCATTGCACCACCGAGGTCACCATAATTTCCTGTAAGGTCAACTCTGAGGAATTCACCATAGGAACCATTTCCTGGTTTTACAGTATATTCTACACCTTCTGCTGTCTTAAGCGCAGTATCTTTGATACCGGAATCACTTCCGTTTGCTCTTGCACTGAAACTGAAGGTTCCATCTTCATTCTTTGTAACAGTCTTCAGACCATTTGTATTTGCAGTAACATCTGCTGTCAGATTATAAGACTGAAGATTTACTTCTCCAAATCCGCCTGTCAGTGTTCCGTCTTTTTCTACAACTGCATAAGTATTTTTGAAAGCTTCATAATCAGATGTTTTTACTTTTACAGGAACATATTTCAGACCAGTTACTTTGTAATCTACCATGTCATCTGTTGTTCCATCTTCAAATGTAAGGCTTCCACGATTATAGGTAGCTTTTTTACCATCTGTGAATACAACGGTATTCCTACCTTCCCAGTGAGAAACTGTGTAAGAACCTTTGCTTCCCTCGATTACTGCAACTGCCTGGAAGCTTCCTCTGTGAAGGCCATGATTGGTAGTTGCTCTTGTTACGGCATCAAATGCTCCAAGGTCTGTCTCACCTCTTCTGTCCTTTGCGTCAGAGGAAGAGGCATCACCTGCTGCGTATACGCCTTCTGCCGCCCAGTACTGAGCCCAGGTAAGTCCTGCATAGACATATTTATAACCGTCAACATAAGAGAATGCAAAATCATCATATGCACTGGAAGTTACAACAACATTGGTTCCGTCTGTTACTTCGATTCCGGAAAAATCAAGTGTTCCGTCTTCTTTAACGATTACCTTTGCGCCTCTTCCGGTAGCCTGATAGGTTTTGTCTCCTACTGTTACAGCAGTGATCGTCTTAATGTAAGCTGTAAGCTGATCCTCTGTAGATCCTTCTGCCGGTACAAGTTTGTTGTTTTCAGAATCATAAACTGCCGGTACAGCTGCCTCTTTTGCATTGAAGGAAACCTGGATCGGTGCATACACACCATTTGCATCGCTGATAACCAGAGTATGAGAACCTGCTGTCAGTGTTCCAACTGTGATCTTGCCGTCTGCATAGGCAACTTCTGTTCCGTCAACAGCATATTTTGCTGCAAAATCTTCTGGAAGTGTACCATCCAGTGTAACTGCTGCTTCTGTATCTGTTGTATGGATGTTTGCCACAGATGCTTTTACGCCTGTTTTTGTCAGAACTTTTTCATCATTAACATCAAATGTGATGATTCCCTTGTCAGTGTAATAAGTAACACTGTCAATGGTTTTTCCCATCATGGATTTATAATGTTCAGATGATGTCGGGCATCCATGAACACTTGTAGTAAATCCTGTGCACCATGCCAGTTCATAACCTCTCCAGATATTTTCCAGATGACGCATACCGTACTCTGTTCCATCTGTTGTGTTGACTGTTGCACCATAGATTTTATCTTTGTTTGTATCGATTAATGAAGAAAATGTCTCGTTGTTGATGTCAAGCTGATAATCTCCATAAGATGTCTCTGTTTTAAGCTCTGCTGTTGCTTCAACAGTTTTTTCTTCAGCACCTTTGACATCACTGAATGCAAAGCTTCCATCTTCTTTTACAGTGAGTTCTTTGTAATAGCTTGGTGCTTCTGACAGTACATAATAGGAATAAGAAGCATTCTCGATCAGGGAATCTTTTCCTGTGTAGGTATTGCTTGCTGTCTGTCCTCTGTTGGTAACTGTGATTGTTACAGAATCTTCATCTGTGACTTTTTTCTGATCTTTCAGAACTGCAAGATCACTTACTTTAACCGGGAAAGTAACACCTGATACATCTGTTCCTTCCGGATCCACATGATACGCAGAGTTTCCATTCATCATGCCTGCTGTTCTGGATTTATTTTTTGTAGCTGATGTAAATGCATCGACTTTGACATCGTTGTTCTTTAATTCTGCTTTATAGAAGTCATCATAAGGAATGTTCATAAGAACATATGCTTCACCTGTTGTCTGGTCATCTCCTGCCTGATCGGAAAACTCGTCCTCTGTTACTTCAGAGCTGAACAGATCTTCTTCAGAATCAGCTTCTGCTGCATCTGCTGCATTGTCTTCTACTACATCTACATCTGCAGTATCATCAGCATCATCCTCATCTACCTCTACTTCTGCTTCCGCATCCTGTGTTTCTTCCACGTCTACTGCGTCTGAAACTACATCGCTGTCTGAAAAGTCAGCAGCCATAGCTGCTGCCGGCATACTTGTCATTGCCATAGCTGCGCTGAGCACTACCGGAGCTACTTTCTTTAACAATTTCTGGTTTGCCATCTTCTTCCTCCTCTTTCTTTCCGTTAGCGTTTTCTAACTATTATTTTATACCACAAACCCATATTTCTGTCTATATTTCAGTTAGAATTTCCTAACCCAATAATTGACTTTTTTTCTCATTTAACAGCTTATTGATACTGCTTTTTCAATAAAAGCATAACAAAATACACCTGTTATATCAGATAAACATTCCAGATATAACAGGTGCATATTATTTTTCTTATTTATTCAGTTTTACTTTCGCGTTCTCTTCTGTTGAACTGTCTCGCAGTCTCTCAAAAGCTTCTTTGCTTTCTTTCCACGCTTTCGGTGTGCCGCCGATGATCGAGCAGCCTTCGTGGAGTGTGATCGGACTTCCGTCGATCTGTGTGATCACGCCGCCGGCTTCTTCCAGGATCACGGATGCCGCCGCATAATCGTATGGCTGGAGTTTCAGTTCCAGATAAACCGTATTGCTTCCAGATGCCGCACGGCAGAGTCCCAGTGCCGCTGAACCGCCACAACGGATAGAAAGACTGTTCTGGAACATATCTTTGACCACACGGAACAGCCAGTCGATTCCGGCTTCGTTGTATCTTGCACAGCCGAACTCCACGATTCCCTCCGTGACGGATTTATCCGCAAGCTGGATCCGTTTGCCATTAAGGTAACTTCCCTTGCCGCGGATCGCAATATACATATCATTAATGTACGGATGATAGACAAAACCAGCGATCATCTGATCCTTATGTGCAAGCCCGACAGAAATACAGCTGTGATGATAATCAAACATAAAATTCGTCGTGCCATCGATCGGATCAATATAAAAGGTAAACTCGCCATCTGCCTGTGCACCGGCATTTCCTTCGGTATCTTCTTCTCCGAAGAAAGCTGCTCCCGGAAGGATCTCGCTGAATCCTTTGATCAGGAACTTCTGGATCTCCATATCGTAATCGGTGCAGAAGTTCGCAAGCCCCTCTTTCTGATGGATCATTGCATCGGATGGTCTTGCCTTGATCATCTTTTTGCCGGCTTCGCGGATCAGACGCTCGATCGCACGGTATCTGGAATCCATTCGTTCCTTCGGATCTTCTTTGATCTCAGGTGTGGCATTTTCTCCCATTGCTTCTGAAACAGAGCGGTCCATGGATGGATTCTCCGTCATTGCATATGTGCCGGAAGATTTCTGCTCCTCATCCGCGGATCTCCATGGTGTCACATCCCAGCCGCCAAATCTGCGAATCGCACTCTCAATCTTTCTGCGGCTTCTGTCAAATCCCCAGTACCAGATTCCACCGAGAAGTCCGCCCACTGTATTAAAGAACAGGTCTGCAAGCTGGAAGGTTCCCAGTTTGAAAAACAACTGACAGAACTCGATGCCGAGCGAAAACAGGAAACTGATCTTGAAACTTAAGATCAGGACATCCTGAATACTTTTTTCCTTATAATGGCCTCTTTCTTCCTGTGCCCAGAACAAAAGGACGATGAACGGAAGAAACAGGATCAGGTTTTCAAAATTCTCTGTGTAAAGCTCTCCATTATTATGTAAACTCCAGATGCCGAGCACATGATCCAGAGGATTTCCCCAGATTGTCCGGCACAAAAGTGTCCGAAACAGCATCATACTTACATAAAATACCAGGAAAAAATGTTTCCTGAACCAGCCGCTTGTGCGGAACTGACGGATCCATGCCCGAACCACTGGACTGGCTCCCTGTTTCCTGCCAAGCATATAAACGCACATGACAAGTGCCGCCAGCAGAAGGGATGCTCCCGCTGTCTGGTAGAGTGCTGCCAGAACATCTGCGATGATTTTTACAACATATTCCATAGTCTGTCTCCTCATTTCGTGCGGTGAATATCCGCCGCACCAGTCAGTTCATAATAAAAAATATACTGCTGCATGATTCCCCGAAATCCGTGATATCTGCGGTTCGGGAATCCTCTTTTGTAGTGTATGTCCAGAACCTGGCGGATATGTGTATCGATCGGGAATGCATCCATGTGGTGAAGTGCAAACAGACAGATGCAGTCAGCAACCTTCTCTCCCACGCCGCTGAGCTTCATCAATTCCTGTCTTGCCCTGCGATAATAACGCATGCGGTAAAGTTTCTCCAGAGAGACCTCTCCGCTCAGAATGCTTCGTGTCGTTTCCACCAGATATTTCGCGCGGTAGCCCATTCCGAGTGCCCGGAGTTCTTCCTCCGTCGCCGTTCCCAGTTGTTCCGCTGTCGGGAAAGTCCAGTATTCCACGCCTTCCTTGGAATATTTCTGCTCACCGTATCGTTTACATAATCTGTCAATGCATCCACGGATCCTGGAAATATTATTCTGCTGTGAGATCAGAAACGTAATGATTATCTCCCACAGATCCTGACGCAAGATCCGGATGCCGCTCCCGCACTCTGCCGCCGCACTCAGGTAATGGTCGCGCGGATTGATCTTCTCAATATAACCTGCATAATCCGCATCAATGTCAAAGTACGGAACCCAGTAACAGAGGAATTCCACATCACTGCAATGAAAAGTTACGATCGTCCCTTCCTGTGTAAGTTTGAGATACTGATCTCCTGCGATCAGTTCATACGTATTTTCTTCTGTCTCTCTCATCCGGAAACACTGACCGGACTGACAGATCTGTCTCAGGCTGAAATTATCCAGCTCTACTGTAATCATATTTTTATCCCCTACATCTGATGCCGAACTACCCTGTATTCATCTCCATTACGATAATACGGGCATTCTTTATATTCTGTGCTGATAAAACGGTAATACTCGTCCTCGTCCAGATTTACATCGCAGTAATAACTTTCACTTTCTTCGTCATATACATAATTCGCGCAGTAATCGCAGCTTGTTGCTTTCATCTGTTATTTCCTCTTTTCTATTCCCAGATCTTCCACGGTGCATTTCCGCTCTGCCAGAGACTTTCCAGGAGATTTTTTTCACGAAGGGTGTCCATGCACTGCCAGAATCCCTTGTGGCGGTAGGCATTTAACTGTCCCATGCGGGCAGCCTCTGCCAGAGGATATTTCTCAAACACGGTATCATCCCCTTCGATCAGATCCATGATCGAAGGCTCCAGGACCATGAATCCGGCATTGATCCAGCCGCCGTCTTCTTTTTTCTTTTCTTTGAAGTTGGTGATCGTTCCGTCGTTTTCGATATCAAGGATACCGAAACGTCCTCCCGGCTGTGCTGCTGTGATCGTCGCCATTTTGCCATGGGAACGGTGATACTCGAGAAGTTCTTTGATGTTGACATCAGCCACACCATCCCCGTAGGTCAGCATGAACGTATCGCCATCGAGATATTCCTTCACACGCTTGATACGTCCGCCGGTCATCGTATTGAGTCCTGTGTCGACCAGGGTGACTTTCCATGGTTCCAGAACATTATTGTGCACGATCATCTTGTTTTCCTGGGTAAAATCAAAAGTAATGTTGCTGTTGTGAAGATAATAGTCTGCAAACCATTCTTTGATCACATGCTGTTTGTAGCCACAGCAGATAACAAATTCATTAAACCCATAAGCAGAATACATTTTCATAATATGCCAGAGGATCGGCTTCTCCCCAATCTCGATCATCGGCTTCGGCTTCAGATGGCTTTCCTCGCTGATACGGGTACCGAAACCGCCTGCTAAAATTACAACTTTCATATTTATTCTCCAATCCGTTTTATCTGTTTTGCGTATGATATTTTATATTCTAATACAATCCCTGCAAAAAAGAAAGCATTCCGCCTGACATTTATAAGTAAAAAACCGCCTTCTCACATCCCTGGTCTCAGGAATACAAGAAGACGGTTTGCAGATTTTTATTTTATTGAGGTGCAGATTATTTTGCTACGGCTTTCGCTGCCTTTGCTGCTTTTTCTTCCTCCCACAGTTTGTCTGCTACAGGAGCCCATTCTTCTGCATAATGTACGCATTTGCTGCAGAGATGTTCCGGTGTTTCCTGAGACTGGAGGTCCGTGGAATGTGCGCCGGATTCCTTGACGATACGCTGCAGGATCTCCGGATTCTCCAGCATCGGGCATGGACGGAGCATGTTGTCATTGAATGGCTGGTTGTCATGGTAAGCCATGAACAGCGGCTGTTTTAGGATCTCGAGAATTGTATTCTCGTGAATATTTCCATTAGAGTAATGAATAAATACGCATGGTTCTGCATCACCGTTTGCATTAATATGGAAGTAGTTTCTTCCACCTGCGATACATCCTCCTACGAATTCACCATCGTTCTGGAAGTCCATGGTAAAGATTCCAGGGCCGTGTTCCATATTACGGATCTCTCTTACACGATTTTTCACATAAACACGCTGTTCCGGATTCAGAAGCAGATCAACGGAAGCCGCGTTTCCAACCGGCATATAGTGGAAATACAGAGCGTAACGGCATCCTTTGTCGATGAGCATCTGGATGAACTCTTCACTGGTAACACTCTTGTAGTTTGCGCTTGTGTAGCAGATAGAGGTACCAAATACAAGTCCGTGCTCTTTGAGCAGGTCCATCGCATGCATAACTTTGTTGTATACACCGTTTCCACGACGCATGTCGTTTACGTCCGGCTCACCCTCTACGCTTAAGCCAAGGAACAGGTTTCCGACTTCCTGCATCTGTTTGCAGAGTGCTTCGTCAACCAGTGTACCGTTGGTATATGCAAAGAAGACACAGTCGTTATGTTTTCTGCAAAGTTCGATGATATCTTTCTTTCTTACCATCGGCTCTCCGCCTGTCATCATGTAGAAATAAACGCCCAGTTCTTTACCCTGTGTTACGATAGAATCCATATCCTCAAAAGAAAGATTCAGTTTATTTCCGTATTCTGCTGCCCAGCATCCTGTACAATGCAGGTTACATGCGCTGGTCGGGTCCATCAGGATGATCCACGGAATGTTGCAGTTATGGATCTTTCTCATCTCACGGATGGTTTTGGTTCCATTGTAAAGAGCCTCAAATCCAAGATTCATCAATGTGGTCTTGAGTACATTCGGGTGGAGATCCTTTACGATCGATGTCACGTAACGGTTCAGTGTGTATTCCGGATTACAGGCAACTCGTCTCAGATAATCCCAGTTTACTCCTGTCTGAAAATCTTTCATATGTTTCTCTGCAGTGTCAATGATCTTTTCGTATGCTTCCTCCGGGTTCTTGTTTACCTGTCCAAGTGCATAATCAACTACTCCTGAAAAAACGGTCTTGGCAGCTGCATGTGTAAGCTTATTCATTACAATTTCCTCCTCTGTTCCATCTTCCCTATTACTTTATCCGATTTACCGGATCCACATTCCTCAAAATGGAAGAAAGCCCTCAGGTGCTTGTTATTTTTTATTTCTTATATTATATTCGCGGATTCTTTCCTTTTTCAATGGACAAAAAGAGGTCGATGGTAAATTATCTTACCACCGACCTGATCTGTAAGGTATTGTATTTTCTTTGTTATTCTACGTAATAAACATAAGAATCTTTTCTTGGTGCGGCCTTCGGAGCATCACCGTCTGCATAACCGAGGATGCAATGTCCGATTCCTTCATAATCGCCCTCGATTCCAAGAGATCTGAGGAGTTCTTTGCCTTCTTCACTCTCGAATTCTTCTTTGGCTCTGTGGATCCAGCAGCTTCCGATTCCCTGTGCTTCTGCTTCCAGCATCAGATTTCCCATAACGAGGCTTCCGTCATAAATGTATGTCGGACGTGCCTTGTCAGCCAGCACGATCAGAACGACCGGTGCGCCGTAGAACGGATCGATCTCAACTCCCATGATCTTTGCATTCATGGCAGAAAGTTTATCGCGGAGCTCCTTGTTTGTCACAGCAATGATGATCGGGGACTGTTTGCCCATTCCTGTTGCCGCGTAGGTTCCTGCTTCGATGATCTTCTCAAGTTTGTCCTGTGGGATCATATCACTTTTGTATTTGCGGATACTTCTTCTGCTTTTGATCGTTTCAAGTACGTCACTCATATTTTTTACCTCCTATTTCTTGCTGCGGTATGCTTCTGCTTCCCAGTGTGTAATGAAATATGTAATGTCATCTGTCATCTGCAGTGCTCCGCCAAAGCTCTCTGCATATACTGCAAGTTTGATGGCATCTTTGACCAGGAGCTGTGCTTTTGCAGCTTTTCCCTTGTCATCTTCCATGATAAAGCCGCCAACGCCCTGTACCAGAATGAGGCGTGGTTCTTTGTCATTCTCTTTCATAAATGCGTCCAGTGCTTCTTTTGCCTGATCGATATTCTCTACAAATAACGGATATGGTCCGCAGTATACAATATGATCCGGAGTAAATGGTTTCAGAAGCGGTGCTGCTGATGTTTTGTCCTTTACGAAATTGTCCATTTCTGCTGCCGGCACAACTTCCACTGCATGTCCCAGTAATTCGGAAAGTTTCTGCGCAGCCTGCTCTTTCTCCGGTGTGACAGCTTCGCTTACGTCAGCGGTTCTTTTAACCTGTTTCTCTAACTTACTGATGACGCCGTCAAATAAAACGCCAATCTCCTCCACAGTATCTGCCGCAACAAAAATGCCGTGATTCTGAAGCAGAAGAACCTGAACATCCTTTCCGGTTTCTTCTTTGTAGGCGTTCATTTTCTCGTAACAGATGCGTGCAAGTGTATATCCCGGTTTGCAGATATCGATCCAGAGAACATCTTTGCCCAGAAGTTCCTCGCAAAGTGCCTGTGCGCCCTTTCCGCAGGTCAGGCCGTTGACAAGAGTCGGGTGAACATGCAGTACATAAGTATAGGCAAATAAATTGTGAAGCAGTGCTTCTACGCTTGGACGTTTGGTCTTGTCATCGTCTGTCACCGCCGCCATGACATCTGCAAGGTATGCAGACTCACGTTCGACATCGTTTGCCGGATATTCTGTTTTCATAATCTCATTCAAACGCGCTCTGTCCATCTTGACAAAGCCTTCTGCCTTGATCGTGGCAAGCTGTGTTCCTGAGCCCTTGACATACAGTGTCGTATCATCCTTGACAGAAGTATTTCCCCCACCAGCCAGAACATAAGCCGGATTACTTCCGTATGTGTTGGACATTTTTACTAAAGTTGAAAGATCCATAATTGAAATTCCTCCGTTTTTTTATCATTATAATAGGTATTTGCTAATACCATATCTGCTATCTATCATAGCACATAAACAGACTTTCTGGGATGTTATTTTACAGATTATTCATAGAATTTTCTACTAATCATCCAAACTTACAGATTCTTAAGTGTTTCAAATGGAATCGTTCCGCCAAACAGATCCAGGGCACTTCCGACGGTCACATCAAGTCTGCCTTTGCCGTGAAGTTTCAAAAGTTTGATGTCCTGCATGCTTCCTACACCACCGGCATAGGTGATCGGGCGTTTCTGGTATGCGGAAAGGAGGTCCGCGAGTTCTGTCTCGATGCCGTTTGCCTTGCCTTCTACATCTACTGCATGAACGAGGAATTCATCGCAATGGCTTCCGAGTTCTTCCATCACTTCGAGGGTTACCGGTACGTCGGTAAATTTCTGCCAGCGGTCTGTGACGATGAAGTACTGGTTGTCTTTTTTGCGGCAGCTGAGATCAAGTACGAGATGTTCTCTGCCTGCTGCCTGTTCCATCCTGGCGAGGTTTTCCCAGGAAAGTCTGCCGTCCTTAAAAACATAGGAGGTGACGATCACATGGCTTGCTCCGGCGTTCAGATAGTCCTGCGCGTTTTCCGGGCAGACACCGCCTCCGATCTGGAGCCCTCCCGGATATGCCCTGAGAGCCTTAAGTGCCTGGTTTCTGGTGGCTTCGTAGTATTCAGAATCTTTTCCATTCAGAAGGATGACATGTCCGCCTTTCAGTCCGGCGTTTTTGTATAATTCTGCATAAAAAGTCGCATCCTGTCCGGATACGAAGTTTTCTTTTGCCTGGTCTCCGGCATCCTTGAGGCTGCCGCCTACGATCTGTTTTACTTTTCCATTATGTATGTCGATGCATGGACGAAATTTCATAGTCTGTTTCTCCCTTCAATATAAAACCCCCGGATTCTGATAGGTCCAGGGGTTTTGCATGATCCTGTTCAGGTTTTCCTGAGGATATCATAATATGGTTTTCTGTTTCATGCAAGCGTTTTTACTTTATCATGCTAAATTATTAAAACCGATATAAGATCTTATCGTCCCTCTACTGCATTTCCAACGGCATCGCCGACATCTTCCACCGCGTCACCCACGCCGTCGCCGAGATCTTTGACTCCGTTTCCGAGTGCACCTGATACTGTATCGTCGTTGTTGTCTGCATTATTATTCATATTTTCTGTATTGTTTCCTGCTGTTCCGGCTCCGTTTTCTGTCACGGTTCCGTTATCCCCGGTTCCTTCTGACATCGTATCGCCATTGTCTATCGCAGCATCGTCTGCACCAGAGTTTGCGTCTGCATTGTTTCCATTGACATTGTCGTTTGCCGTAGTATCATCCGCATTATCGCCCATCATATCATTTTCTTTCGTCACAGTTCCGGTCTCATCGGCTGCATTATTATTGTTTCCACAGGCAGTCAGCATTCCAAGCGTCATGATAAGCAATGTACCTGTCAGGATCCCTTTGAATTTTTTCATTGTCATTCTCCTTTACCATGGATTTTATCTTGTGGTAATAATATGTACCGGATTTCGAGATCCTATTCTGGAAGAAACTGGAATTACATAAAAAGGCATGTGCCACAAAAGACACATGCCCATGAAATTTTAATCTTCTTTTACATAATTTGCACCGAGTTTTGCAGGTACGTTGAACTGTTTTCTACATACGGTCAGTACGATGACCAGAATGTACGGCAGTGCACTGAACAGCTCACTCGGAACAGAGGAAGTTCCCATCGCTCTGACGAAGATACCAAGTGCATCGGAAATACCAAAGATGATTCCAAAGATCAGCGCGCCGACCGGGTTCCAGTTTCCGAGGAAACAGATACCGAATGCAATCCATCCACGTCCGCCGATGATCTCTGCATTGTACATGCCGACGTTGCACAGCGGATAGTAAGCTCCGGCGATACCGCCAAGGCATCCGGCTACTGCTACTGCAAGAAAACGTGTACGTGTTACATTGATACCGGCCGCATCTGCTGCCTCCGGGTTTTCACCACAGGATCTCATGGACAGACCAAGAGAAGTCTTGTATATCACAAAGAAAATGATCGGCACCAGAATATACGTAAAATAGGTTACCAGGTTCTGGGAAAAGATCGCCTGTCCAATGATCGGGATCTTACTCAGAAGCGGGATCTTGATCGTCTTGAGGATGTTTACCTTAAGCGGTACTGTCTGGATACCAAAGATCACACGGTAGAAAAATGTACAGCATCCTGTCACAAGGATCGCAACAGCAGTTCCCATTACGATCTGGTGCTGATGCATGTAAATCGTCGTCACGCCATAAAGCAGTGACACGATCAGTCCGCATACCATCGCAAGCAAAAATCCGATCAGAAGATTTCCGGAAAGATAAGCTCCGATAAATCCTCCCCACGCGCCAACGAGGAAAATACCCTCGATCGCCGTTACCATCATACCTGTACGTTCTGCCAGAACCTCACCTAATGCGCCCAGAACAAGAGGCGTACTCATAAAAATAGCTCTTGTAATCAAATTCACAAAAATCTGCATACTCAAACCTCTCCTTTCTGGATCTTCTGTTTCTTCATGCTTCTGACTTCCAGTTTCTTTCTTACAAAGAAGGACATCAGTACGAACAGCATTACGAAACCAAGCATTACATCAATAACACTTGCCGGCGCATCTGTAGAATGGCCAAGTGCAGTACCTCCGACCTGGAGAGTACCAAACAGCAGTGCCGCAAAGATGACACCGATCGGGTTGGCATTTGCCATGATCGCAATACCGATTCCATAAGAACCGATATCGGATTCCAGTCCGGTAAGAAGCATATGCTGCATGCCATTGATCTCAGTGAAACCTGCAAGACCTGCAACTGCGCCACTGATAAAGAAAGCCAGCATGCACTGTGTTTTCGGATTGATACCCGACATTGCCGCTGCATCCTGATTGAATCCCATGACACGGATACGATATCCCATGGAAGTACGGTACAGGATGAACCAGATCACGATCGCTGCTGCAACCGCGATCACGATACCAAGTGAAACAGAAGTTCCATTGATGATCTTTGGCAGCCATGCGGAATTATCAATGTAGTCTGTTTTTAAATATTCATGCTTTGACTCCTGGAGAACAGTTCTCAGAAGGAGCTGCATAACATAAGTAATAACATAGGTAGACATCATACTTACAAGGAACTCATTTGCATTGAATTTCGCTTTGAGGAATCCAATGATGAATCCTGTAAGACCGCCGCCGATCATACTTGCAAGGCAGGCAGTGATCAGAACGACCGGTCCTGGGACTTTGGTCTGGAGCTGCAGTGTCACTGCAACCGCACAGATACATCCAACATAAAACTGTCCCTGTGCACCGATGTTATAAAGGTTTGCTTTGTATGTAAAAGCGAATGCAAGACTGGTAAGGATCAGAGGTGTTGTCTTTACCAGGATATTTCCCATGGAAAATTTATCTGCAAACGTTTCTGAAAGCATGATCTTGAGAGATTCTACCGGATTTACACCAAGCAGCGGCAAAAATGCAAAACTGATCACCAGTCCAAGGATGATCGCCAGAACGGTCCACAGCAGAAGCTCTGCTACTTTTTTCTGTTGTTTCATGATTCTGCACCTTCTTTCTCAGGCTGTACACCAGCCATCAGCAATCCGATCTTTTCTGTTGTAAGTTCTCCGTTTTTGAAGATTCCCATGATCTTTCCTTTATAGAGAACCGCAATCCTGTCGGAAAGTGCAAAGATCTCTGAAAGTTCTGTCGAAACAAGAAGAACTGCTTTTCCCTTGTCTCTTTCCCCAAGGATCGTCTTATGTACATAGTTGATCGCACCAAGGTCAAGTCCACGGGTTGGCTGGTCAAAAATGATCAGCTTGTCACCCATATCAACTTCACGGGCAACGACCATCTTCTGCTGGTTACCACCGGAGAGGCTTCCTGCCGTAACAGTGTGGTCCGGTGCTTTGATCGCATATTTTTTGATGCTGTTTTCTGTATAACGGTGAAGTGCTGACCAGCGGATCAGTCCGTGATTGACCCATTTGTTCAGGTAACTGGATTTGAGGAGCATGTTTTCGGACATGGACATCTCTGCAACCATTCCATAACGATAACGGTCTGCTGCCGCATATCCCATACCAAGTTTGATCCTGTCTTTGACAGATTCGTTTGTGACATCCTCTCCGTCCAGTTCGATCCTGCCGGATGTGATCGGGATTCCTCCGTAGATCGCCTCACAGAGTTCCTGCTGTCCATTGTCGGAAACTCCCGCAAATCCAAGAACTTCTCCCTCATGGATCTCAAAATTGATGTCTTCCAGAAGCGGTGTATGGCCCTTCGGCTTAATGCTTAAGTCTTTGACCGCAAGGCGTACTCTGCGATTGCTCATATCTTCGGTTCCTGGTTTTTCCAGGGTTTCCAGTTCATGACCGATCATCATATGTGCAAGTTCTGTTTCAGAAGTATCTGTCTTCTTTACAGTACCGCAGATGCTTCCGTTTCTCATAACAACGATCGTATCAGAAACCGCCATAACCTCACGCATCTTGTGCGTGATAAATACTACAGAATTGCCTTTCTCAACATAGCGGCGGACAAACTCCATCAGCGTATCGATCTCCTGAGGCGTAAGTACAGCAGTAGGCTCATCCATGATCAGGACTCTGGCATTGAGATAAAGCGCCTTGAGGATCTCAACTTTCTGCTGAGTTCCTACGGAAAGATTCTTTACATACTCTCCTGCCGGAACCTGAAATCCGTACTGCTCTGCAAGCGCCTGGATCTCTTTTTCTTTTTTCTTGATATCCAGCTTTCCCTTACAGTTTCCGAGAATGATATTCTCTGTAACTGTATGTGCCGGAACCAGTGAAAAATGCTGCTGGATCATGGAGATACCAGCGTCCATTGCTTCTTTTGGTGTTGCGATCTTGCGTTCTTTGCCGTCGATCCAGATCTCTCCGGATGTTGCGTGGTACAGGCCATACAAAATCTTCATGATCGTACTCTTACCGGCTCCATTCTCTCCCAGAAGAGCTACAACTTCGCCCTTGTGGATCGTGATGGAAACATCATCATTTGCCAGTACTTTGGCAAAGCGTTTGGTAATGTGTTTCAGTTCTATAACAGGCTCATTCATGATTTCGCCATCCCCTTTCCTTATAAAATTGACAGTGCCAAAAGGCACTGTCAATCTGGAAACTCATATTCTCATCAACGATTGTTATTCTGCTTCAGAGAAATACTGTGTGAAATCGATCTTGCCATCTGTGATATCCTGTGTTGCCTGCTCAACTGCACTCTTGCATTCATCTGAAACTGCATCTGTATAGATTGCTTCAAATACGCCTTCTGCTACGCCGACTTCCTGAGCACCTTTCAGTTCACCGGAAGCGATTCCTTCAACGATCCAAGGATAAACATTTGACCAGTTCATATTTACAGAAGCAACTACACAGTCGCTCTCGTCGTTCTTATTAGCTGCAAATGCAACGAATTTGGCACCTTTTTCTTCTGCAGACTGAACAGCACCGGATGCACCTTCGTTGGAATAGCAGAATACGGTATCAGCACCATTGTCGATCATCTGGTCTGTCATGGATTTGGTTACGGAAACGTCTGTCCATGTATTCAGGAAGGATCTGTTTGCCTCTGCACCTTCGATTCCTCTTTCTTCTGCAACTTCTTTGGCTGCGCCTTCGTATGTATCAAGAAGTTTGACCATTGCTGCATTGGACTCGCCGCCCTCTGTTGCAAATTTACCATTTTCTGTTGTGTATCCTGCGATGATACCTGCAAGATAGGAACCTTCATATTCTTTCGGGAATACAGGAACCATGTTGTCAGAATCGCTTGCTGTACCATTGATAACAGTGTATACAGTGTCCGGATACTGAGGTGCTACTGCTGCACTAGCCTCATCAAACTGGCTTCCTGCTGCCATTACCAGATCATAGCCTTTCTCGCCATATTCTGTAAAGGTGGATTCAAATTCTTCTACCGGAACGGATTCAACAACTTCGATGGAGGTGCCAAGCTCCTCGTCACATTCTTTCGCTCCTGCATTGTTGCTTGCATTCCAACTCTGGTCATCAATGCTTCCCGGAAGGATCAGAACGATCTTCATTCCTGCATAATCTGCATCGTCTGCCAGTACCGGAACTGTCATAGTTGCTGTGAATAATACTCCACAAAGTGCTGCTGCTAATGCTTTTTTCATATTGAATTTCCTCCTTTTTCCCTCAGCTCTCCGGCTGATGTGTCACTTTTCAGTAACTTTTTTTGTTTTTTATTTAATACACGACTTTTAATATAGTTACTATATCACAAAAATTTTGAGAGTTCAATAATATTTTTGTACAATTAGTCGAATAGTTTTTTGTCTACTTTTTTAGTTTTTCGACATTTTCAACAGGCCTGTTCAGTCAAAGTTACGCCAAATGCAAAAAGGCGCAAACACCATATGATGTTTACGCCTTTGTAAATTCGATTGTTCTTTGATTGATGAGGTCATAATAGCACAATATTTTTTTGATTGCAAGAACTTTTTTTAGTTTTTGGCATGTCAAAAAAGCGTCCTGATGTTATTTAGCCCTCGATCACGTCAGCCATATCATATCTTCCTGCCGGTTTGCCTGCGAGGAATTTGGCTGCCTCTACTGCGCCCTTGCCAAAAACAGCTTTGGAATATGCAGTGTGCTTGAATTCGATCACTTCATCCGGACCTGCGAAGATCACTTCATGGTCACCTACGATGGTTCCGCCGCGGACTGCGGAGATGCCGATCTCCTTGTCGTCACGCATCTCGCGCTTCTGGCTTCTGTCATAGACATAGTGATACTGGTTATCCATAGCTCCGTTAAGGCTGTCTGCAAGCGCCAGAGCTGTACCGCTCGGTGCATCTACTTTGAGACGGTGATGACGCTCTACGATCTCCATGTCAAATCCTGCTGTTGCAAGAACTTTGGCAGCATCCTGGATCAGTTTGAGCAGGGTGTTGATGCCAAGAGACATATTTGCGGATTTGAGGACAGGGATCTTCTTTGCTGTCTCCTCTACTTTGGCAAGCTGTTCTTCGGAAAGTCCTGTTGTGCAGAGTACAACCGGAAGGTTACGCTCTACGCAGAAATCCAGCAGTGCATCTGCTGCCTTGGCTGAAGAAAAGTCGATCACTACATCTGCCTCTGTCTGACATGCTTTGATTTCTGTGAATACCGGATATGTGGTGTTTCCTTTGTCTGCAATATCGATTCCGGCAACGATCTCTGCATTTGCATCCTTCGCAACCAGATCAGAGATCACCTGACCCATATGTCCACAGCATCCGTGCATAATAATTTTTACCATAATCTTAGTTTCCTCCGGGGTATCTTAGGCAAGTTTGATTCCAAAATCTTTCATTGCTTTGATCAGTGTTTCCTTGTTTGCTTCTTCCATCTCGCAAAGCGGCATACGAAGCGGTCCTACGTTCATTCCCATAAGGTTCAGAGCAGTCTTGACCGGAATCGGGTTTACTTCGCAGAAGAGTGCATTGATCAGCGGGATCGCATCGATCTGGATCCTGGCAGCTCCCTTGGTGTCTCCCTCAAGGAATTTCATTACCATATCATGAGTTTCCTTCGGTGCAACGTTGGAAAGTACAGAGATAACACCCAGTCCACCCAGTGAAAGGATCGGAAGTACCTGATCATCGTTTCCGGAATACAGTTCCAGGTCTTCGCCAGCCAGAGAAACTGTCTTGGCGATCTGGGAAAGATCTCCGCTTGCAGCCTTAAGACCTACGATGTTCTTGACATTCTTAACAAGAGTGGCAACAGTTGCCGGCTGAAGATTGCATCCTGTACGGCTCGGAACGTTGTACATGATGATCGGTGTCTCCGGTACTGCGTTTGCTACTGCAGTATAGTGAGCGATGAGTCCCTTCTGAGTTGCCTTATTATAATAAGGAGTTACTACCAGCAGAGCGTCTGCTCCGTAGGATGCTGCTTCCTTGGACATCATGATCGCAGTTTCTGTGCAATTAGAACCTGTTCCTGCGATAACCGGAACACGTTTGTTTACTTTGTCAATTGCAAATTTGATAGTTTTGAGATGCTCTCCATGTGTCATGGTTGCAGACTCACCTGTGGTACCGCAGATGATGATCGCATCTGTGCTGTTGGCAATCTGATACTCGAGCAGTTCTTCCAGTTTGTCGTAGTTCACCTTTCCGTCTTCATACATAGGGGTAACGATCGCTACACCTGCACCTTTAAAAATTGCCATTTGAACTCCTCCTTTATTCTTCTGTAATTTAATATATTCTGATAATCTGCCGGATGCTCACTGCTGTTCGCAGGAGTGATGGACTTCCTCGGAATTCAGTGTGGTTATCGTATCCACATATGGCTTAAGTTCCTCCGGAAAATTCCAGCCGGTCATTACTATATGCATGGACTCGTCCTTCTGTTTCAGAATGTCTATAATGGCATCTACCGTGACGATCCCACGATCCAGAAGTCCCAGAATCTCATCAAGCAAAAGAAAATCGCATTCCTGTGTCACAACAACCTTGCGGGCAAAATTCAATCCGTTGAGGATATTGGACCTCTCCTCCGCTTTCTCTTCCTCAGTAAGCTGTTCATAACAGCAGTCCCTCTTTTCAAAACGGAAAATCTTGAAATCCAGATTGTCCAGATCCTCCATAAAATCCAGTGAACGCTTCTCACATCCCTTCAGGAACTGGATAACGATCACACTCTTGCCCTGCACCGCTTCACGGATGCTCTGTCCGATCGCGAGTGCGGTCTTGCCCTTTCCGTTTCCACAGTATACTTCTGTTAATTCTCTTTCCATAACTACTTCCTCTTAACGTTGGTAAAACTAATCCTTGCATTAATGGTTTTATCTTACCTCAGTTCCGGCAAAAAAGCAAGCTGTATCTGTTCTCCGGGCGTTTCCCAAGTATTTCCTAATCCACGTACTCCAGCTTGCTCACGGATACTTCATACGCTATGCGCTTCTCGGACTGATTTTCACCGATACGCTTCATATATTCCCTGCTCTGGATACGGCCCCACAGAAGTACATGTCCGCCTACTGCAAACGCCGAAGCATATCGCGCATTTCTGCCCCAGCAGATGCATGGTATGTAATCTGATTTTCCATAAGGCCGGTTCACTGCCAGCAGGATATCTGCAATTTCTCTTCCAAGAGGAGTCTTGCGGTAAACCGGCGGTTTGCATATAAAACCATCCATAAAGATCTGGTTGACCGGAACGTTTTCATCGTCCTCCTCCACAAACTTCACTTCACGCGCAAAGACAGAGAGCACCAGTCGATTGTGCTTCTCTTCATGGCGGTTATAGGAACGAAACTGTCCATGGATCTCAATATACTCTCCTATATAATCCTGTGTGACATCGATCAGACGCTCTGACACCATGACCGGGATCCTGTCCTCGGAATCACTCAGACGCTTGACGATCAGCTCCATTGTATAAAAGCCCTCCCCAAACACCAGATGACTGAATGTAAAACCGGTAGCAATTTTCCCCATGATCGATACCTGATTGTTTTCAATGATTTTGTCTGCCATAAATAGTTCTCCTTCCTCTTTGGGTATTTTGTTTTTTATAGAACTATGAATATGAAGGCTTATGCAGATTTAGAACTACTTTTAAAAAAAATTTTTCTCAACACCTTGTAATCTGCGAAAAATGTGGTAAACTGGAATGTCGTATCATGGAAAAAACACATTAATATAGAAGAAAAAAGAAAGGATTTCGATTTTTATGAATATCAAACGCGAAGATGTACGCAACGTAGCCATTATCGCCCATGTCGATCACGGCAAAACCACCCTGGTAGACCAGCTTCTGAAGCAGAGCGGTGTATTCCGTGAAAACCAGGAAGTTCAGGAACGTGTCATGGACTCCAATGACATTGAGCGTGAGCGCGGAATTACTATTTTGTCCAAGAACACTGCTGTCCACTACAAAGGAGTAAAAATCAACATCATCGATACCCCAGGCCATGCAGACTTCGGCGGCGAAGTAGAGCGTGTACTGAAAATGGTCGATGGCGTTATTCTTCTGGTAGATGCTTTTGAGGGTGCTATGCCTCAGACTAAATTCGTTCTGAAAAAAGCTCTGGAGCTGAACCTGCACGTTATCGTCTGCATCAACAAGATCGACCGTCCGGAAGCACGTCCTGATGAAGTTATCGATGAAGTTCTGGAACTTCTTATGGACCTTGAAGCTTCTGACGAGCAGCTTGACTGCCCGTTCCTGTATGCTTCTGCAAAAGCAGGCCATGCAGTTCTTGACCTCGCAGATACACCGGAAAATATGGCTCCGCTGTTTGAGACAATCCTGAAATATATCCCGGCTCCGGAGGGTGATCCGGAAGCTGACACACAGGTTCTTATCAGTACCATCGACTACAATGAATATGTAGGACGTATCGGTGTAGGTAAAGTAGAGAACGGTAAGATCGCAGTAAACCAGGAGCTTACCCTTCTGAACCATCACGACCTTGACAAACGTAAGAAAGTCAAGATCAGCAAACTTTATGAATTCGACGGACTGAACAAGGTTGAAGTTAAAGAAGCATCTGTAGGTTCCATCGTAGCGATCTCCGGTATCGAAGATATCCATATCGGAGATACTCTCTGCGGCGGCGACAACCCGGAAGCAATTCCATTCCAGAAGATCTCCGAGCCTACGATCTCCATGAACTTCCTCGTAAACGACAGCCCGCTTGCAGGACAGGAAGGTAAATACATCACTTCCCGTCATCTGCGTGACCGTCTGTACCGTGAGCTCAACACAGATGTCAGCCTTCGTGTAGAAGATACTGAAACCACCGAGTGCTTCAAGGTTTCCGGACGTGGTGAACTTCATCTTTCCGTCCTGATCGAGAACATGCGCCGTGAGGGTTATGAGTTCGCAGTAAGTAAACCGGAAGTTCTGTATCACACAGACGAGCGCGGCAAGAAACTTGAGCCAATGGAAATCGCTTACGTTGATGTTCCGGAAGAATTCTCCGGTACCGTTATCCAGAAACTGAGCGAGCGTAAAGGTGAACTCCAGGGAATGAGCACAGCCAGCGATGGTTCTGTCCGCCTGGAATTCCATATCCCGTCCCGTGGACTGATCGGTTTCCGTGGAGAGTTCCTTACTTCCACCAAGGGTACCGGTATCCTCAACACAACCTTCGACGGATACGCTCCATACAAGGGAGATTTCCAGTACCGTAAACAGGGATCTCTGATCGCATTCGAAGCAGGTGAAGCTGTTGCATATGGTCTGTTCTCCGCACAGGACCGTGGAACACTTTTCGTCGGACCTGGCGAAAAAGTATACAGCGGTATGGTTATCGGACAGAATGGTAAAGCTGAGGACATCGAACTGAATGTCTGCAAGACCAAACATCTGACCAACACACGTTCCTCTTCCGCTGACGAAGCTCTGAAGCTGACACCGCCTAAGGTTCTCAGTCTTGAGCAGGCGATCGAGTTTATCGACCAGGATGAACTTCTTGAGGTTACACCATCAAGCCTTCGTATCCGTAAGAGAATTCTCGACCCTAGAGAAAGAAAGCGTGCTGCATTCCGTAAGCAGTAATAAATACAAAAGATTGCCCTGAACCGTAAGCTGTTGAAACGGTTCAGGGCAATTTTATTCTGCAGAAATATTTAATTTATTTCAGATATTGGTGATCACAGCAGTAAGAAGCTTCTGGAACTGTACTGCTACACGATCTGCACTCTCCTGGACATCCTTGTGGTTCAGATGCTCCTTTGACATTCCTGCTGCAAGGTTTGTAATACAGGAGATCCCACAGATTTCAAACCCGGCATGCTTCGCGGCAGTCGCTTCACATGCAGTGCTCATTCCTACCGCATCACCGCCCCAGTTTCTGCACATCCGGATCTCGGCTGGTGTCTCATATGCTGGTCCGGTAAACTGTACATAAACGCCTTCTTTAAGATCGATTTTAAGTTTCTCTGCTTCTTTTCGGATGATATCCTGCATCCGAAGGCTGTACACTTCACTCATATCCGGGAATCTCGGTCCCAGTTCTTCAATATTTTCTCCAATCAGAGGACTCGGCACAGCCGTTGTGATCTGATCTTTGATCATCATAAAATCTCCTGGTTTGAAATCAAAGTTCACACCTCCGGCAGCATTGGTGATCACAAGTTTTTCTGCACCCATCATCCGCATCAGCCGAACTGGAAGAACCACATCTGACATTGGATAGCCTTCATAATAATGAACTCTTCCCTGCATGATCACCACAGGAACTTTATTTACATATCCAAATACGAATCTTCCCTTGTGCCCAATGACAGTTGAAGTCGGAAAATCTGCGATTTCTTTATAACTGATGATTGTCTCAACCTCAATATGCTCCGCATAATCTCCAAGCCCGGAACCCAGGATCACTGCAATTTCCGGTCTGAAATTGGTTTTCTCTCGTATACTTGCGAGACAGTTCTGAAGTTTCTGATACGCTGCGTTCATATTTTTTCCACCTTTCTGCTGATTCTACAGTTACTTTATCCCCAGTTTCCGATACAGTTCCGCTTTTACCTCATCTGAAGCAAATGCTGTGTCTGCCGCATTTTTCATCAGAAGCAGTATTTCTTCATCCTGGATTCCATAGGTCCGTTGAATAAAATCCAGTTCTTTCGTCAACGTTGTATTGCTGACTGTACGGTTGTCTGTATTGATCGATACTTTCAGTCCTGCATCCAGGAATTCCCGGAGAGGATATTCTGCTGTAATGTTGACTGCTTTTGTCTGTAGATTGCTGATCGGGCACATTTCGATCCCGATGTTTCTCGCTGCAAGTTCTCTCTGAAGTCCTTTATGACCGCGCATGGCAATACCATGTCCGATTCTCTTTGCTCCGACCTGCACAGAATCTATGATATTCTGAGGATTTCCACATTCTCCTGCGTGGAGAGTAAAAGGTATCCCCAGTTTCCCCACTTTTGTAAACAGTTCCATGAATTCTGACATCGGATATGCTGCCTCTGCCCCGGCAAGGTCTGCCCCGCATACACCGGAACCGAGATATTCCCTTGCCGCCCTGAGCATGCGGTAATTCTCTTCCTCGCTGTGATGGCGCATTGCACAGGTGAGCACTCCATATTCTACTCCGAACTCTTTCTTTCCGCGTTCCAGGCCGCTAAGAAGTGCTTCGATCACTTTGCTGCAGTTCATATCCTCTGTTTCTGAGAACAGCGGAGCAAAACGGATCTCTGCATAGCAGACATTTTCCTGGCTCATGCTGCTAAGTACATCGTAGCCGGCTTCCGCAAGTCCCTGTTCGTCCATGAGACATCGGCCCGGGAGGTCAAATTTTTCAAGATATTCTGCAAGACTCGTACAGTCGTCAGAAACCATGAGTTCTTCCTGACTGACTTGTCTTCCAAGCCTTCTTTCTATAAGACCTCTTGTCAGGGAGCCATCCAGATGGCAGTGCAGTTCTACTTTCGGAAGCTGCCTCAATTCTTCTTTCTTCATTTTTTATCTGCCTCCTTTTCATGCTCTTCCATTTCTGAAAAGAACTGATCCGGCAAGCACCCTTATGCTGCACCTGAATCAGTTCTTATTATCGTTACTTAATGTTTCTGTTGTTTCTTTTTCTTCAGAAGCTGAACCTTTGCTTCAAGAAGTTTCTCTTTGGAAAGCTTCAGCTCGGAAGATTTTTCCTTCGGTGGTTCCGGCTGGTGGAAGCTATTATCGTATTCTTCTCTCATGTCTTCCTTGTGGTTCTTCTGAAGTCCTCTGTTTGTCAGTTTCCTGATAATATCATAGAGTACACCAAAAAGCGGAACTGCAATGACCATTCCAACAAGTCCCCACAATCCACCAAACAGAAGAATGGAAAATAGAACCCAGAAGCTGGAAACGCCTGTTGTGTTTCCGAGGATCTTCGGACCAATAATATTTCCGTCTACCTGCTGAAGAATCACGATAAAGATGAGGAAATACAGTGCCTGCCACGGATTGTCCAGAAGAAGCAGCAGCGCACACGGGATCGCACCGATAAAAGGTCCGAAAAACGGTATGATGTTCGTCACGCCGATGACAACGCTGATAAACGCTGCAGATTCAAATCCCATCAACGTTGTTCCCGCAAAACAGATCACACCGATGATTGCAGAGTCAATGATCTTACCGACAAAGAATCCATTGAACATCTTGTCTGTGTAATGGACTTCTTCCTCGATGATCTGTGCCCATTTGTTTGGGAAGATACCATACAGAAGAAGTTTCGCCTGTGCGCCAAACAGTTTGCGGCTGGCAAGGAGATATACTGCGATCAAAAATCCAAGGAACATGTTCTTGAATACGCTTAAAACCTCGATCAGCTGTACCGTAATATTGTTCAGGATTCCCTGGATCGTCTGCATCATACTGGAATTTGCATTCAGGATATCATTCAATCCGCTCTCGATCTGAGATGCAAAATGATTGAAATATGCCTGCAGCTGCGGCTGATCCTGAAGTACCTGGTCGATCATGCGGTTGCAGTATGCAAGTCGCGATGGAAGGATACGGATGATCTTGATCGTGCTGTCCCATACCTGCGGTAAGATCAGCAGGATCAGCAGTACCACAACCGTTACTGCACATATGATCGCTATTGCAATGGAAAGAAACTTCATTCCCTTTTTCTGTTTCTCAGTTGCATTTGGAAACCATTTCAGGAATCTCGCATCCATCCGGTTGCACATCGGTGCGAGGATATAGGCGATCAGGGCGCCATACAGGAATGGTTTCAGGATATTAAAAATTCCACGGATTCCTGCTGCGATACTCTGGCTCTGGTTCAGGATATACATGATCGCAAATCCAAATGCCAGGACTGCTGCACCTGTAATTCCAAGTTTCACATATTTTGTGTTTTCATTCTGTTTCAATAATCATACCCCCTGAAGCGAAATGCTTCTTTTGTTCCACATAATGCCTATATGTGGTTTTTGTTTGATTTTACCATATCTGTTGGTGTTTATTGTAACATTCGTGTTCTTTCTTTTCAACACACAAAGTCTTAATTTTGTTTCCGCGAATCTTAAATAAATCTAAAATCTTAAGTTTAAAAAGCAACTGCCCCGGCACTACGTTCCTGTAATGCCGGGGCAATCGCCGCTTATATTATTTATATTTTATGGAAGAAAATTGTTTTAATTATTTACCATAGTATGCTTTCAGGTAGATCTCTTTGAGTTCTGCGATGAGTGGGTATCTCGGGTTGGCACCGGTGCACTGGTCGTTGAATGCCTGCTCGCTCATCTCATCAAGAGTCTCAAGGAAGTATTTCTCATCTACGCCGTAATCTTTGATGGTAGGTTTGATCTCGATGATCTTCTTGAGTTCTTCGAGTTTCTCCAGAAGTTTCTCAAATACTTCTTTGTCATCTTTTCCTGTCAGTCCTACGAAACGGCCAACCTCTGCGTAGCGAGCCAGTGTCTTCGGATACTGATACTGCGGGAAAGTACCCATCTTAGCCGGAACTTCTGCTGCATTGTAGCGCATAACATCTGTAAGTACCAGAGCGTTTGCGATACCGTGCGGGATGTGATGGAAAGCACCCAGTTTGTGAGCCAGGGAGTGGTTTACTCCGAGGAATGCATTTGCGAATGCCATACCAGCCATGCAGGAAGCATTTGCCATATGATCTCTTGCCTCTACATCGTTTCCGTTTCTGTATGCTCTTGGCAGATAATCAAATACCAGTTTGATCGCACGGAGTGCAAGACCATCTGTGTAGTCAGAAGCCATCATGGATACATATGCTTCAAGAGCATGTGTCATAACGTCGATACCGGAAGCACTTGTCAGTCCTTTTGGTGCGCTCATCATGTTGTCTGTATCTACGATCGCCATATCCGGTAACAGTTCGTAGTCAGCCAGAGGCCATTTGATTCCTGTTTCCTTGTCTGTGATAATGGCGAAAGGTGTTACCTCAGAACCTGTACCAGAAGATGTAGGTACGGCGATGAAGTAAGCTTTTTTACCCATTTTCGGGAATGTATAGATTCTCTTACGGATATCCATGAAGTCCATTGCCATATCATCGAAGTCTGCATCCGGGTTTTCGTAAAGAACCCACATGATCTTACCAGCATCCATTGCGGATCCACCACCCATTGCGATGATGCAGTCTGGTTCGAATGCACGCATTGCTGCAGCACCTGCTCTTGCAGAAGCGAGGGACGGGTCTGGTTCTACATCAGAGAAGCATGTATGAACGATTCCCATTTCGTCAAGTTTGTCTTCGATCTTCTTGGTGTATCCATTCTTGTAAAGGAAGGAGTCAGTTACGATGAAGCAGCGTTTTTTGCCCATCACGTTTTTCAGCTCATCAAGAGCAACCGGCAGGCAGCCTTTTTTGAAGTAAACTTTTTCCGGGGTTCTCATCCAGAGCATGTTCTCTCTCCTCTCAGCAACAGTCTTGATATTGATCAGGTGTTTTACACCAACGTTTTCAGATACAGAGTTTCCACCCCAGGAACCGCATCCAAGTGTCAGAGACGGAGCGAGTTTGAAGTTGTAGAGATCTCCGATACCACCCTGAGAAGATGGAGTGTTGATCAGGATACGGCAGGTCTTCATTGCTGCTGCATGTTTTGCCATCTTTTCTTTCTCATTTACGTTGATGTACAGAGAAGATGTATGTCCATATCCACCGTCAGCTACCAGCTGTTCTGCTTTTGCGATAGCTTCGTCGAATGTTTTTGCTTTGTACATTGCAAGTACAGGAGAAAGTTTCTCGTGTGCGAACTCTTCGCTGATATCTACAGATTCTACTTCACCGATCAGGATCTTGGTTTCTTCCGGAACAGTAACTCCTGCCATCTCAGCGATCGTAGCTGCTTTCTGTCCAACGATCTTGGCATTCAGTGCACCGTTGATCAGGATTGTTTTTCTTACTTTTTCGATTTCGTCTTTCTTAAGGAAGTAGCATCCTCTGTACTGGAACTCTTCTTTTACTGCTTTGTAAATGCCTTCAAGAACAGTTACGGACTGCTCAGAAGCACAGATCATACCATTATCAAATGTTTTGGAATGGATGATGGAGTTTACTGCAAGACGGACATCTGCTGTGTCGTCGATGATAACCGGTGTATTTCCGGCTCCAACACCAAGTGCCGGTTTTCCGGAGGAGTATGCTGCTTTAACCATTCCAGGACCACCTGTTGCAAGAATGATGTCAGCTTCTTTCATTACGAGGTTTGTAAGCTCAAGGCTTGGTACATCGATCCAGCCAATGATTCCTTCCGGAGCACCTGCTTTTACTGCTGCTTCAAGAACAACTTTGGCAGCTTCGATAGTGCTTCCTTTTGCACGTGGATGTGGGCTGATGATGATTGCGTTTCTTGTCTTCAGAGCGATCAGGGTTTTGAAGATTGCTGTGGAAGTCGGGTTTGTTGTCGGGATAACTGCTGCGATCAGACCGATCGGCTCTGCAATTTTCTTGATTCCGTAAACCGGATCTTCTTCCAGTACACCACAGGTCTTAGTGTTTTTGTATGCATTGTAGATGTACTCTGCTGCGTAATGGTTCTTGATGACTTTATCTTCTACGATACCCATTCCTGTTTCTTCAACGGCTGCTTTTGCAAGCGGGATACGGGCTTTGTCTGCTGCTGTTGCGGCTGCTTTGAAGATCTTGTCTACCTGCTCCTGAGTATAGGTAGCAAAAATTTTCTGAGCTTCTTTCATCGCAGCGATCTTGGCTTCAAGTGCCTCTGGAGTGTCGATAATTGCCGGGATGTGGGTTTCTTTCTTTGCCATTTCTGAATCCTCCTGTTTTCCTCTTGTGATTTGATTCTTTCTGGTTTTAGTAGTGTGTTTGATGGTTGTGTGTGTTAATAAATTAACGTTAATTATTTATCAATCTTGCTGATGAAACTATTATATTAGATTGTTAATCATTTGTCAATATATTTTAACCACCTAAAAAATCCACTAAATCCCTTTTTATTCATTCTTTTTATGCAATTTACACAACTCTACCCGGGGCATTTTTGTATATATTTATTATATTTTATGGTCACTTATTTTGCAATTTATTTTTATATGGTATTTTATATAAGTTTTCTTTGTTTTTCTCTGTACAAAATAGTTATTTTGTATGCAATAGAATAATCACCAGAATATATTGTCATATTCCTATTTTATCCTGCATAGATTAGAGGATAAGAGATGACACAGAACTATTCCCTGTTCTGCGATTCTCTTCTGTTTTACTTTCTTTTAACACGATCAATCTACAGATTTATTATTGAAGGAGTATTCTAATGGGAAGCGGTAATGCAATACGGGTAACAGAACCAGAAACATTCACACTGATACAATTAGAGGAAGAAAGACAGAAATTGAAAAAGAAAGAACTATTAAAGAATATGCTGACCGACAGCGAGTTCAGCATCCAGGGACAATGTGCCATCAATCTTATGATGACCAAGATCGATATCATCAACACTTTTCTGCTGATGAAGACCGGACGAAACTACATACAGATGAAGACCGGACGACTCAAGAGCTACGACAGTGTCTGCAAGAAAATGCAGAAAAAAGGCCTCGATATGAATTTCGCGCAGGCAGTGGAGAAGATCAACGACCTGATCGGGGTCCGTGCTGTGTGCGCTTATGTGGACGATATCTACAAGGTGGCTGACCTGATCCAGAAACAGCAGGACATCCGCATCATCAAGATCAAGGACTATATCAAGCAGCCCAAGAAATCCGGCTATCAGAGCCTGCATCTGATCCTGGAGATCGCAATTCCATTCCAGAATGAGGATCAATGGGTCAAACTGGAGCTTCAGCTCCGGACGGCTGCAATGGATTACTGGGCAAACCTCGACCACCAGCTCCGTTATAAGAGAGGTCAGAAACAGGCTGCCGTTATCAATGAGGAACTGCAGCAATGTGCCTCTATGATCAGCCAGCTCGATCAGAAGATGCTGGCGATCCGCAAGAAAATTGATAAGATCTGATATAATGCCATGTAAACGTAGACAGGAGCCTCTGCCTTGTATTTCTACAAGAGGGGCTCCTGTTTTTGTGGTTTTATCTAAAATCCTGTATAAATAGTGTTTTATATTGTTATTTTTTTGTCATTCTTTTGTTGTTTCATGTGGATTATTTGCCCAGTCCATACTCCGCAGCCAGTTTCTTAAACTCCGGAAGGGAATTCTGGATCGTCTCATAGGAAACACAGTATGCCAGTCTCACATAGCCCGGGCAGGCAAAGGAACTTCCCGGAACCATGAGGATGTTGTATTTCTTGCCGGCTTCACAGAACTGCTTCTCATCTGCGATCGGAGATTTTACGAACAGGTAAAAAGCTCCCTGCGGTTTGATGCATTCAAAGCCACATTCCTTAAGTCCATTGTAAAGTGCCAGACGGTTTCTGTCATAAGCGGCTACATCTACTTCTGCATCCACACATTTCTGGATGACTTTCTGCATCAGGGACGGGGCATTGACGCTTCCGAGCACACGGTTTGCGATCGCTGCTGCTGTGATGACTGTTGCACTGTCTTCCAGTTCATCCGGGATGACCAGATAACCGATACGCTCACCCGGCAGAGACAGGGATTTACTGTAGGAATATCCTACAACCGTATTCTTGTAGTATTTCGTCAGATACGGAACTTTCACGCCGTCATAAGCCAGCTCTCTGTATGGCTCATCAGAGATCAGGTAGATCACAGAACCGAACTCCTGCTGTTTCTTCTCAAGGATCGCTGCAAGTTCTTTGATCGTCTCCTCAGAATAAACGACACCTGTCGGATTGTGCGGTGTGTTTACGATCACTGCACGGGTATTGGCTGTGATTTTTTCTTCCAGTTCCTTAAGATTCGGCTGGAAAGTCTCTGTGTTCGGCGAGATTTCCACAAGCTTGCCGTCGTAGTTACGGACATATGCACCATATTCCAGGAAATACGGTGCAAAAACGATCACTTCCTCTCCTGGGTTCAGGATCGTCTTGAGGATCACGTTCAGACCGCTGGCAGCGCCAACAGTCATGATCAGATTATGTGCAGAAAAAGCAGTTCCGAAGCGGCGGTTCAGAGACTGTGCGATCGTCTCTCTGACATCCTCAAATCCGGCGTTGCTCATATATCCGTGAAGAACAGTCGGTTCTTCGTTGTTTACGAGATCTATGATCGCTTCGCGTACGCAGTCCGGTGCCGGAACGCTTGGATTACCAAGGCTGAAGTCATAGACTTTGTCTGCACCGTACTTTGCCCGGAGACGGTTTCCTTCTTCGAACATCATACGGATTGCAGAATTATTCTGTACGAAAGGTTTCATTTTTTCTGCTATCATAATACTTGTGCCTCCTCTTAATTCTTATTGTTTGCGATACTTACGGATTGTTCCGTGGTATCTTATTTCTTTTTGCTGTGTCCGAATGAGATCCATCCTGTCAGTGCCAGCATGGCAATACCGACGATCATCCATGGGATCAGATAAGCATTTCCCTTTGGCTGGAACATGTCATAGTAACCTTTGAGATAAATGATCGCTACAACGACCGGGATCACCCACAGCATGTAATTTCTGATGAATGCCGGGAATTTCGCTCCTTTTCCTGTGTTGGCTTCTCTCAGGAAATTCTTCCAGCCCCAGCCATTCTTTGACGTGCAGAAGATTACGAAGATCACGGAGCCAAGCGGCAGGATGTTGTTGGAAATGATGAAATCCTCCAGGTCCATAATATTTGTTCCCTCGCCAAGAATCTGAATTCCGGACCACGGTCCGAAACCAAGGATTGCCGGCATGGAAAGAATAATGATCAGTACGATATTAAAAAGAACTGCTTTGTTACGTTTCCATCCCCACAGATCCATTGCGAAGGACAGAATGTTCTCAAATACCGCGATAACCGTAGACAGTGCCGCAAAAGACATAAACAGGAAAAACAGTGCTCCCCAGAGTCTTCCACCTGCCATCTGATTAAATACATTCGGCAGAGTGATAAACACAAGTCCCGGCCCTGCTCCCGGCTCTACATTGAAAGCAAAGCATGCCGGAATGATAATAAGTCCTGCCATCAGTGCTACAAAAGTATCCAGGATCAGGATGTTGATGCTTTCTCCTGCAAGAGTACACTCTTTACCCATATAGCTTCCGAAGATCTCCATCGCTCCGATACCGATACTCAAAGTAAAGAATGCCTGTGACAGTGCACCAAAGATCACATTTCCAAGACCTGCTTCGCGGATGTTATCGAGGTTCGGTACCAGATAGAACTTAACACCTTCCATCGCCCCGTCCAACGTTACGGAATGAACAGCCAGCACCACGATCAATGCCAGAAGGCAGATCATCATGACCTTTGTGATACGCTCGATTCCGTTCTTAAGTCCCAGGGAACATACGCCAAATGCCAGAAGAACAGCTGCGATCATCCAGCCGGTCATCGTTCCTGTAGATGTCATCAGGTTTGAAAAAAAGCCTCCTACTTCCTCAGAAGTCGCTCCACTCAGTTTACCAGTTGCCATAACATAACAATAGTACATCATCCATCCGGCAACCATGGTATAAAACATCATCAGCATATAGTTACCTATCATTCCCATATAGCTGTACTTATGGAAATTGGAACCCTCCGGCTCCAGTTTGTGAAATGCTCTTGCCGTACTCAGTCTGCTGCTGCGTCCTACTGCAAATTCGCTTACAAGGATCGGCAGTCCAAGCAGCACGAGAAAGACAAGATAGATCAGGATAAAAGCGGCGCCGCCGTATTTACCTGTCATGTATGGGAATTTCCATACATTTCCAAGACCTACAGCACATCCTGCTGAAACCAGGATGAATCCAAGTCTTGACCCGAATGTTTCTCTTTCCTTCAAAAGATTTTCCTCCTCCATTTTCATTAACTTGTTTATTATAACACAAGGACAGGTGAACTGCCAATGGGCTTCCTGCTTCATCGTCCTCGTAACCTACTAACTCCACAGGCGTTAATTCGGGCAGTCCCTGCCCTATTATTTGATTTTCTTATACTATTTTTCTTAATCCCTCTGCCAATATATTCTTTGCGGCATTGATATCTCTGTCATGCTTCGTCCCACAAACAGGGCATATCCATTCCCTTACTGACAGATCTTTTGTCTCTCTATTTTGATATCTGCAAATAGAACACAACTGACTGCTTGCATAAAAGGTATCTATTTTTACATATTCCCTTCCATTCCACTTTGCCTTATATTCTAACTGTCTTGTCAGCTTATACCATGATACATCACTTATGGATTTTGCCAGATGATGATTTTTTACCATATTTTTAATCTGTAAATCTTCTGAAACTATCACTTGGTTCTCGCTGATAATCTCGTGAGATATCTTGTGCAGATAATCTTTTCTGGTATTTGTTATTTTCTCATGGCATAATGCTATCTTTTTCTTGGTCTTATAGTAATTTTGGCTTCTCTTTTCTTTATGTGCTAGCTGTCTTTGTAATTTTGCCAATTTCTTTTCATGTTTTCTAAGGATTTTCGGGTTTATGTATTTCTTCCCTTCTGAAGTAATGCACAAATCTTTAATTCCCAGATCCAGACCTATATTATGATCGATATGTTGCAATTCTTCATGTGCCGTTTCCACTAATAATGATACATAGTATTTTCCACTTGGTACCTGAGATACTGTTGCTGTCTTTATCTGCCCGTTGAAATTTCTATGTAGCTTTGCTTTTACATTCTTTAATTTAACTTGTTATGCTAGATAAAATAAAATATAAAGAAACTTCAACAAAATGTGCTATCTTATTTGTAGGACATACAAATCTTGAAAGGGGGCATCATCATGTTGAAGTTTCAAAATAATGATACCACGATTATCGCAACTTTTGAAGACTTTATTTTAACCACTTACGTTATTATTGACGAATTGTATCACCGTTTTGCGCCTTCGGAAGTCAAGAGGCGTCGCCATGTTTTGGACGCAAAACTATCCGACTCCGAAATTATTACGATTGCTCTCTGTGGAGAGTTGGTCGGTATTGATTCTGAAAATGCCTGGTTTTCCTTTGTAAAAAAGAATTACCGGCATCTTTTCCCGCAGCTTTGCAGCAGAAGCCGTTTTAACAGAACACGACGTGCATTGATGCAGACAACAGAATTATTACGGCAAAAAATGCTTTCTACTTTCCCACTGCCCATCAGTCCTTATTGCATCGTTGACAATTTTCCTCTTGCGGTCTGTAAATTCGGACGTGCACGGTACTGCAAAGTATTTCGCGATCATGGTGCTGATTATGGAAAATGCCCTTCTAAAAAGGAAACCTATTTCGGTTACAAAGTACATGCATTGATTACCCTGGAAGGTTACATTACTGCATTTGAAATCACACCAGTCTCCACAGATGACCGCGAAGGGTTACGAGATTTGATGGACAATTGTTCAAAAAATATGTGTCAATGACACCGGGAAAATTCAGACAAACGGAACTGCAGGAGCGATCCGTCTCACGCTGTCCCTCTCCACAAACTTCCCAGGCAACATAAAGATACCTGTGGAATAATTGTCATTTCTCAGCTTATGGAGAATGATGTGAACGGTGCGCTTTGCCATTTCCTTGGTGTTGATCTCATAGGTCGTAATCCCGACACCGCCGAACTGATCCGGAATATAATTATCGAATCCGATCACGGAAACATCCTCCGGGACAGAATAGCCATTCTGTGCCAGTTTCCGGATCAGCAGGCTGGCTGTTCCATCACAGTTGCAGAAAAACGCTGTCGGCATTTCCTCTGGAAGTTCAAATTTATTCTCCACATCTACAAAACCGGTCTCTCTGTCACGGTCATCCAGGATCCAGTCCTCATGGACCGTCATGCCATGCTCCATCATGGACTTGAGATAGCCAAAGAAACGGTCATCAATACTGGTCGTGAAAAGTCTCGTTCCCACGAATCCGATCTTGCTGTGTCCCATCTCAAACAGGTAGTTCGTCATCTCATATCCTCCCATCAGGTTGTTGGAAACCACGCAGTCGGTCACTTTGCCGCGTCCTGTAGTGTCCAGATTTACCGTCGGTACCGGAATATTTTCTGCGAGAAATTCCGCATAACCATGCTTGAACTCGCCCATCACGATCAGACCGTCTGCCTTCTTTTCAAGGATGACCTTCGGAAGTTCACTTCGCTTCTCCACTTCGTGGCTGATCACTTCCAGCATCGGGAAACAGTTTCGGGAGATTGCCCATTTGGAGATCTCCTGATAAAGTTTCCAGTAAAAGGACTGATTTTCTCCCAGATAACGGTCGGCAACAATAACGCCGATCGTGAAACTTTTTTCTTTGCTGCTCTCGATCTGGCTGTCACTCCGTTTGTATCCCATCTCATCTGCCAGGCGGACGATCTTCTCCCGCATTTCCTCGCTGACACCTTTCTGTCCTGAAAGTGCCTTGGAGACCGTAACCGCACTGACACCTAGTTTTTTTCCTATATCTATTAATCTGACTGTTTTTGCCATGTTTTTAACCTCTTTTTTAAGTATATTACTTAAAACTATCACAGATATATGGCAAAATCAAGGGGTTCCCCGCAAAAGCCTTATTACAGATTATTATTACGCTTCTTTTTCTGTCATGGCTTTCCTGAGGCCTTCAAGTTTCTCGGAAGCATCCTCGAGAGAAGTTCCCTTTACGCCAAAATAAAATTTGATCTTCGGCTCTGTACCGGATGGTCTCACACAGCACCATGCATTGTCTTCCAGTTCATAATAGAGAACGTTGGAAGCCGGAAGTCCGGTGGATTCTGTCTTGCCTGTTGCCAGATCTTTGCGTACATCTTCTTTGTAATCGCGGTATGCCAGGACTTCGAAATCTCCAAGCTTTTTCGGCAGATTCTGACGGAAATCGTCCATCATCGCCTGGATCTTCTGAAATCCGTCGATTCCTTTGAGGGTAACGGTTGCAAGTCCTTCTTTGTAATAGCCATATTTCTCATACATGTCAAGCATTGCATCCCAGAGGGTCTTGCCCTGTTTCTTGTAATAGGCAGCTACTTCACAGAGCATCATAACTGCAACCGGTGCATCCTTGTCACGGGCGTAGGTCCCTGCAAGACAGCCGTAGCTTTCTTCCAGACCAAATACATAGTGGTGTGCGCCTGTCTCGTCGAAATGATGGATCTGCTCGCCGATATACTTGAATCCTGTCAGAACTTCGATCAGAGCTGTATTATATTCTGCTGCCACTGCTTTTGCCATATCTGTAGTAACGATCGTCTCAACAAGGGCAGGATTCTCCGGCATGGTTCCTGTCTTTGTGCGTTCTCTCAGGATATATTCTGCAATCAGCATACCGGACATATTTCCTGTAAAGCTGATGTATTCGCCTGTCTTTGTATCTTTTGCATGTACGCCGAGACGGTCTGCATCCGGGTCTGTCGCAAGCACGATGTCTGCGTCGACTTCTTTTGCAAGTTTCATCGCAAGTATCCATGCATTCTCATCTTCCGGGTTCGGATACGGTACGGTCGGGAAAGTTCCATCCGGTTTCTTCTGCTCTTCCACCACATAAACCTGAGTAAAGCCAAGCTCGCGCAGAATGCGACGTACCGGGATGTTACCTGTTCCGTGAAGTGGTGTGTAGACGATCTTCATGTCTTTCGCCATCTCCGGGATGATTTCCGGATGGATGCTCTATTTCTTAAGCTGTGCGATATATTTATCATCAAAATCTGTTCCGATGATGTTAAAAAGGTCCTCTGCTCTTGCAGTATCTTCCTCCATTGTTTTTACCATGGAAAATTCTGTCACTTTAGCAACTTCTGCGAGGATGTTTTTGTCATGAGGCGGTGTGATCTGCGCGCCGTCCTCCCAGTATACCTTATATCCATTGTACTCTCTCGGGTTATGGCTTGCTGTGATCACGATACCGGAAATGCAGCCAAGTTCTCTTACTGCAAAAGAAAGCTCTGGTGTCGGACGCAGAGATTCAAACAGATAAGTTTTGATTCCGTTTGCATTCAGGCAGAGTGCTGCCTCTCTTGCAAACTCCGGTGACATGATACGGGAATCGTGTGCAATGGCAACGCCCTTGTCCTGTCCGTTCTGTGCCAGAATATAGTTTGCAAGTCCCTGTGTTGCCTGGCGGACTGTATAAATGTTCATACGGTTTGTTCCCGCACCGATCATTCCACGAAGACCGCCTGTTCCAAACTCAAGTTGACGGTAGAAACGATCCTCGATCTCCTTCTCGTCACCTGCAAGATTTCTTAATTCTTCTTTTGTTTTGTCATCGAAATATGGATCTGTACACCACATTTCATAAGTTTCGCGATATCCCATTGTCATATCCTCCTTTTTATGTAAACAACTTTCGTTGTTTTATCCTTATTCTTCAGCCTCAAGTCTGTCAAAGATCTTCCTTATAATTAATGAATTCACAAACGACTGTATTCCCATTCCGACAAAGACCCAGATCCAGAAAACAGCCGCAAATGTCTCTGCGGAGATCAGGAACCATTCCAGCGGAAAAAGATTTACCAATACCATGACTACTGTCTGACACAGATGGCTCCCTGCCCCGTCTCATGGTCCTCAAAAGAAACTTCATCCGTATCTCTGTAACCCGCGGCATATACATAATCTGTATCATATTTCTCAGCAAGGTCCTCTCCCGCCAGTTCATCAAGGCTCTGGAAATATCCATACCTGCAAATTCTTCAAAAACATCCTGGTCAAGGATCAGTACATCGATCTGCTGACTGTGCAGATAAACCTGGATCTTGTCCAGTGCACCATCCTTCAGATAAAAGGAATCATCAATATGTACCTGCTTATATTTACCGTCTGCTTCAAGGATATCCTGCATATCCAGAACCGCTTGTTCCTGCTTCTCCTGAGCCAGTGAATCATCCACAACCGCCGCATAAAGTACATTCTCCTCATCCGGCTTCAAAAAGAAGTGCCACCCGAGGAAGCACATAATCGCCAGGATCACAGCGATCACACTCACCGGAAACAGATAATAATCCAGAAAATACTGTTTTCTCTGTTCTTTATTCATTTCAATCCATTTTTGCTTCTCTGTTTTCTTCATATTTTACCTCTTTTGATTAATTTTAGCTTTTATTAACTTAAAAGTCAATTAATTTAAGTAAAATTAACCAACAAAAAAGAGACGCTAATATTGTGGAATATTAACATCTCTCTTGCGTTTATATATTATTTTATAAAGATAATTCCTGATTTATTTTCCATACAGATAAGAGCTGTACTTTGGATCATCCAGATTCGTGGTATCGATCCATACAGGATCATAGTATACAAATTTCTCCAGATCGCTGGAAACTTCCTCGTACGGAACGGTCAGCTGTACGGCAGCAAGGATCGTCTGGTATCCAAGCTGATACGGAGACTGTGAGACAATGCCTGTCTCTGAGCCATTGCGAACTGCGTCCTGCTGTTTGGTGGTCGCATCTACTCCGACCATGACCGGTGCTATACCTTCTGCTTTCTCAATATCAAGATAAAGATCAGATACATCCGCATTCGTACAGAACACGCCTGCCAGATCCGGGTAGTTCTGAAGTGCAGCTTCCATAGCAGTCTTCATATCCTCCACCTGGTCTGTATATAATTCCTGAATGATCGTAATATCCGGACATTCTGCGAGAGCTTCCTTGAATCCTTCTACGCGTTTCTTAGAACTCTCTGTCTTCTCCTGCGCGGAAAAAATTGCAACTTTACCGCTTTTTCCGATCGCATCGCTTAATTTCTCTCCCGCCATCTTTCCTACATAAACATTATCTGTTCCGCGGAAAACGGCGATCATATCACTGTCACTTACATTGGAGTCAAATGCTACTACTGCAATGCCATTCTCTCTGGCTGCCTCAAGCTGTGCCTGGCAGGAATCCTCGTCGCCTGCTGAAAGACATAATACCGTTGGATTCTCTGCAATAACTGCATCCAGTGTATTAACCTGCTTCTCCACATCCTGCTCATCACTTGCACCTTCAAAGGTCATCGTGATCTGGTCATCGGATGTAAAACCATATGCCGCATTGACATCCTTAATCGCATCTTCCATACCGGAATGAAGTGCCTTCCAGTACTCACCATCCACGCTCTTACTTACAACTGCAATTCTACTTCCCTTCGTTACGGGTGCAGAAGTATCGATCTGTGCTGCCAGTGCAGCTTCTTCCTCTGATTCCGGATCTGAATCTGTCTCTTCCTCTGTCTGTGTTGTCTCGTCATTTGCCTGCACATCCGCTACAAAATTCTCAGAGCCGCTTTCTTTGTCGAGTCCCCCTGCCACCAGTATGGCACCAGCAAGGATAATTCCGGCTGCAGCCGCTTTTCTCATTATTTTCCCTCTTTTCTTAATCCAAACTTCATACAAATGCGCTTCTTTTTTACATTATACACATTTTCTTTTTTGCGTCCATAGATTTCATAGTTTTTTCATTATTTGAGCGGAAAATAATACATTCTTGCTGATATGCTTTACAGTGTCAAAAAGCCTTTGAATGTCTCACCTTTCGGTGTGACTTTAAATTCCATTTTCTTTCCGTTTGCCGGGTGGCGGAAAGCCAGATGGCAGGAGCATAATCCTAACGGAAGGCCAGACTTATCTGCGGCGTTATATTTCCGGTCTCCAAGGAGCGGCATGCCTTTGTGAGCCATCTGCACACGGATCTGATGATGTCGTCCTGTATCTAGGATGATCTTAACAAGGATTCTTTTTCCTGTTGCGGTGCGTTCGTCTTTGATTTCTTCCTGAATACTGTAATCCAGGCTGGCTTTCTTTGCTCCGGGAGTCTTCGGAGTGACCACGGAGGAAGAATTTGTCCGGTTATCTTTTTTGAGGTAATCTTCCAGATGCCCCTGCTTTTCCTCTGGCATCTGTGCAGTTACTGCCAGATATTCTTTTGTGACAGTTTTAGACGCGATCTGTCGGTTCAGTTCGGCGGCAGCCTTTGGCGTTTTTGCAAATACCAGAACGCCCTCTACCGGCTGATCCAGTCTGTGTATGATCCCGAGATACGGCATCTTGCCCGGTGTCTTAAGTGCCAGATGATTCTTAAAGCTGCTTTCCATATCTGCCATTCCAAAGCGGGCACTCTGCACGGCAACGCCCGCCGGTTTATGGCACACCAGAATATCCTTATCTTCATAAAGAATACAATCCTGTATATTAAAACTTTGCATAAAAAATCTCTCCTTTTGAGGAGAGTATAACATACAACACGTAAGACGACCATCACTTCTATTTATTCTTCGCGAATTATTTATAAAAGGATGGTCGCCTTAACACTCTTCACTATTCAATTTTTAATAACCTCTTAGTTCTTTCAAAACTTATCGTCTTGTTTGCTAATTGAATTTCTGTGATATATCTATATTATATATCTCTGATCCAATTCTCTGTATTTAGTTTTTATATTAATTTCGATATCATATTGATGTCTTGTTTTGTGGTTGCGATTGTTTTATTCCCTGCTCATAAACGATACGATTTTTATCACTTCGTCTATTTAGAAAGTTTATAGATTTTAAATTATAATCTACGAATTATAATTTATTGAGAAATTTGGGATATTCTTTTTCATTGGATTAGAGCAGCTCCAAACTTAACTTCTTAAATTCCAAACTGTTTTCCTTTGAAATAAGATTCCTTATAATCTCTTCTTAACATCTGTTGTGAGGAGATGTTCTTCTGATGCAAAGTTTCAATCCATATTAGAATAAATCTTATATGCATCTCAAAGTATCTTGCTTATTTATCTTCAAGCTTCTCTGGATCTCTGCTTCCAGACGATGCTCTAAAATAAGGAGTTATACTTTTTCAAAAATGTTTCTTTACACATTTTCGAAAGTCTCTGTATCAGGTGCGTGATAGTTATTCAATATAAGTAATCGACTCTATATACCTGTAATACTTATGATAAACGATCATTTCTTTTCATGAAGTCCTGTTCACCAGGTTGTAAATTTCATCTTTCTTCTCTAAGAATATGATTATTTCTTAAATTAATGGGCTAATATGTATCAGGTCTTTCTTGCAGGAAACTCGATTCCTATCACTTCTTATATTGATTGTGATTAGTAACTACTGTCCCAACGGTATCACCCTTGCCTTTCTTTTGATTTTCATTCCTTTCATGTTCTCTATACTATGAATTGAATGAGTTTCTTTTGTGTTTTGTTTTTGTTTTCTTTTGATGTCATTATAATAGCACTGTATAGTATATTTGTCAACACATTTTTCGATTATTTTTTAATTTATTGTATATTTTTCGTGTTTATAATATTATTCTTGTTTTATTTGTGCGTATTTTTTATTATTTTCTGATAATTTAAACATATTATAAAACTCCTCTTCCATACAAAAAGCAGTCCCGCGGGAGGCTATGGTAAGCCATCCTGCGGGACTGCACAAACAGGGGTTGGTTCTGTATGTGGGGTGCCAGAACCAGTCTTATTTTCTGTTGTAGTTGATCAGACATCCTTTGAGGATGATCTCACGTTCGTCATCGGTCAGTTCTCCGAGTGTTACCTGGAACTCCTTAAGTCCGTCTTCTTTGACTACATATCCGGTGATGCTGTCGGCTTTATCAGCAACAGCTTCTCTGATATGCGGGAAGAACAGGAAATCACCGTTGGTAAACGGAAGTTCTCCCTGCGGAATCAGGAATGGAAGCATGCCCCAGTTGATAAGGTTTGAGCGGTAACGTTTGGTAGCGTACTCGTTTGCGATGTTTGCCCATCCACCGAGAACCTTCTGGCAGGAAGCGGCCTGCTCACGTGCAGAGCCATCACCAGGTTTTACAGCGAAGATCGTACTTCCGACTCCGACGTTTTCTTTGCTGATATCTGCGAACTGTTTCTTAACAGCTTCCATAACCGATTTCAGTTCTGGAACTGCCTCTGCCGGACATTCTCCTGCTTCGATCGCCTTCTGTGCCTTCTGGATCTCTTTGGCACGTCCAACGTACTCCGGATCTCTTCTGGAAAGAGTGAACTCTGCCAGTCCAAGCGGATTGGAACGGAAAGAGGAAGTCTCACCGGAAGGAATCAGCTCGTCTGTTGTTGTAACAGGATCATGGATCTCAGAAACAACTTTAAGTACAAGATTTTCTGCCAGTGCAGGCATCTCCGGCCAGTCTTTGATGTTTGGTCCGAACTGGATCTCAACACTTGGATCTGCAACGCCCTTGCTGTCAAAGATACGGTTCTCATAAATTGTTTTATCGAAGAAATATTTCTGATGTCTGTAGCTTCCGGTAAATTCTTCTGCGGAAGTCAGGAAGCCTTTGTTTGCTGCTGTTGCTGCGATGGATCTCGCATCCATAAGTGCAACGGAAGAAATCTGTCCGTTCTGGACCTTGGAACCTTCACGGTTCGGGAAGTTTCTCGTTGTATGACGGATACTGAACGCATTATTTGCAGGTGTGTCTCCGGCACCGAAGCACGGTCCGCAGAAAGCAGTCTTGACAACTGCCCCTGTTGCAAGGAGGTCAGCCAGGACACCGTTTCTTGCAAGTTCCATATAGATCGGTGTACTTGCCGGGTAAACGCTGAGTGTAAAGGCGTCTGCACCGATGCTTGCTCCGCGGAGGATGTCTGCTGCTGCACAGATATTCTCAAATCCGCCGCCTGCACATCCGGCGATGATTCCCTGCTCTACATAAAGTTTACCGTCAACGACTTTGTCCTTGAGAGAATATGGAACTTTGCCGTCGAGACTGATCTGAGCCTTTTTCTCTACATCATCAAGGATGTCATAGAGGTTTTCTTTGAGTTCATCGATAGTATAGGTATTGCTTGGGTGGAATGGCATTGCGATCATCGGTTTGATCTCACTTAAGTCAACCTCTACGCAGCCGTCATAGTATGCAACCTTGCCCGGTTTGAGTTCTTTGTAGTCTTCTTTTCTGCCATGGATCTCGTAGAATTCTTCGATGGTCTCATCTGTCTGCCAGATAGAAGAAAGACAGGTTGTCTCTGTTGTCATAACGTCAATTCCGATACGGAAGTCTGCACTTAAACCTGCAACTCCAGGTCCTACGAATTCCATAACTTTGTTCTTAACGTATCCATTGGCAAATACCTTGCCGATGATCGCCAGAGCAACGTCCTGCGGTCCTACGCCCGGTCTCGGCTGTCCCTTGAGGTAGATCGCAACTACGCCCGGCATATTGATGTCATAAGTCTGGGAAAGGAGCTGCTTAACCAACTCACCGCCACCCTCGCCCATAGCCATGGTACCAAGTGCACCATAACGGGTGTGGCTGTCAGAACCCAGGATCATCTTGCCGCCGCCTGCAAGCATCTCACGTGCGAACTGATGGATGACTGCCTGATGAGGAGGTACATATACTCCGCCATATTTCTTTGCACAGGTAAGTCCGAACATGTGGTCATCTTCGTTGATTGTTCCGCCTACTGCACACAGAGAGTTGTGACAGTTTGTCAGCACATATGGGATCGGGAATTTCTCAAGTCCTGAAGCACGTGCTGTCTGGATGATTCCTACAAAAGTAATATCATGGGATGTTAACTTATCAAACTTGATCTGTAATTTCTGCATATTTCCGGAAGTATTGTGTGCTTCCAGGATATCATATGCCATGGTGTTCTTTGCTGCGTCTTCTCTGGATACCGGCTGATCAAACTTGCTTTCTTCAACAATGTCACTGCCATTTACAAGGTAAACGCCACCGTCGTATAGCTTCATAATAATCCTCCATTCATATAAATTATGCATTGCACGCTTCTGTGTTTTTGCAAAATGTATATTAATTATACTTTATCTCGCTAAAATCTGCAACGACATTTGAACAGAATCATCAATAAATAGCCAATAAAAATCCTTCCCTTTACTTTCCGGGGCAAATCGACTATACTATCGCATAGAAAATCCGATGCTTTTATCCCTTTGGATGATAGCAGAAAGGTGAGGTAAAACTATGTTTCGTTTATGGGGAAAACTGTGGAAAAACAACCACATGATGAAAGATCTCGTCATTGATGACGACTCAGAAGATACCAGAACACACAAGATCTTCCGTGCACTGCAGGAGATCTGCTATGATTTTGACCTGGAAAATCCGATCTGGCTGGACAGCAATGTGACGGATTTCAAGCGCCATTCCAGAACACGATTCCGCCAGGACAGCTTTATTGAACATATTGAATTTGATTATCTGGAGATCCAGGTGATCGAAGAAGACTGAAAAACTGCCGCCACAGCTTGCTGTGAGCGGCAGTTTTGGTATCAGACGATCCATTTGCCCAGGACTGGTATTTTTTTGATAAGTATTACTGCAATACAGCTAGGTACAAAAATACACACCATGACCAGTGGAACTGCAATCACTGTATTTCCGATCATCAAACTGTCCACCCCTGCTCTGTGCAGGATATCACGGAAAAGTACATGGATCAGGTAAATTCCCAAGGTATAACTTCCAAGTCTGCAAATGACGGCTTCCTGCTTTTCTGTCCATTGGATTTTTGATACATGGTTTTTGAAAAACAGAAATATCGCACTTCCCCAGAAAAATACTGCCATCGAAAAGTTCCCGTAGTAATCCTGAATCGCTTCGCCCGCTTTCGGAGACATATACTGCCCTATCAGGATCGCGGCACCGATCAGACCAACTCCAAGAACATAAATAAGATATTCCAGCTTCCTGAAGACCTTATAATGCGATAGATAATGCCCCAGGACAAAATATCCGGCATAATTTATGATCAGTCCTGGTCTTAAAGTATTTATTACTTTCATAACATATTCTTTTTGTGGAAACGCGAAACAATTAATCGTATAAGGCACGATTCTGATAAACAGAAACAGCAGGATCAGATATTCTTCCCACTTCTTACCGTTCTCGCAGTTCACGATCTCCCACAGAAGCGGTGTTACCGTCAAAATTCCTACCAGCATCGGAAGATACCACAGATGAAAATACGATGAACTGCAGGAAGTAAGTATTTTCTTAAAAAATGCTGCAGAACCTATCGCCGGTTTTCCTGACATGCCGACCCTGTACACAGCATAAAATATCTGCCAGAACAAGTATAGTACAACAAGCTGAAAGATATTCTTGGTCCACAGTTTCTTTAAAGACCATTTTCTCTTGCTGTCCAGATACAGAGTCCCACTGATCATGATAAACACAGATACCGCAAATCGATTGATCCCGTGATAAAAGTTAGAGGCTCTCCATGCACTGGAATCCAGCGGTATATCCCGAAAGTGCTGTGATGCAGCATGTATCCCGATCACTCCGATGCAGGCAACTATCCGGAGCAGCTCTATCCAGGTAATTCTTTTTTTCTTCATATTGATTCTTATGAGTTTCTGACTCTTCTCCTTTGTTTTATGTCTTCATGCCCGGCTTTTAAATCCGGCACGATCTAATAAAGTATAGCAAACACGGTCTGTTTCTACAAGAAATATTTCTGTAACATTTTGTCATTCCATAAATTCCCGGATGATTTCACGCATGATCTCCTCTTCCTCCGGACTCAGCATTTTGCTGAAATGACTTCCGGTTGCCGCTGTCTGGCGGATGCTTGCCGTGATCTTCTCCACCATCTCTTCCTGGAGAACGGGGTCCATTTTGGGCGGCGGTGCGACCGGTTCTGCCTTTCGCGGTGTGACTGTCTCCTCTCTCCTTGTCCGTGCAGAAAGGATATAATCTGCAAGAGAATTCATTACCAGTTCCTCCCGGTAGGCAAAGTCCAGAGCTTGTCTCAGGATCGTCAGTGCGACCGGGATCACAGTTCCCAGATAGAGATACCGAAGCGGCAGCCCGCTCGTCCACTTGAGCTTTGTCACAAACAGGATCGCCAGCCCCAGGCACAATGTTGACAGAAGCGATGGTACCCAGACCAGAAGGTTCATCCTGTTCAGCAGTTTATCTCTCGTTTTCCAGAGGTTCAGCCATTTCTCCTTAAGACTTGTGACCGTGTTTGTTCTTCGCAGAGTTCTTCTGTAAGTAAGGTGTACTGCCAGCATGCCCACCGCTCCGAAAGCTCCGGCGGCTGCCATGATGCAAAGCAGTATCTGCAGGTTCATGATTCGCTCCAGCATAAGCTCCTCCTTGCTTTTACAATCTCTCCGACACCTTCTCGGCTTCTCTTCTGCTGTTAATTCCCATTCTACACCTACAAGAACCTGTAGGAAACAAAAATCGTTCGTCAAATTCTCCCTGGAAAATGCGAAAAACTCCTCTGAATGGCTGATTTATCTGCTTTTCGTGATAATTCAGCCTCCCATGAGGAGTTTCTGTCGTTTTATATTCTGGCAGGATCTTTATAACCTGAGATTCACATTTCTTCCAGTGCCTTGACAACCTCTTCAAACTGCATGAAGTGGGATGCTTTTACAAGGATCGTATCTCCCTCCTGGATAAGATCTCCAAGATGCTCAAGGAGAGATTCCCGGCTCTTTTCATAAATCACTTTAAATTCCGGGTCTGCTTTGCGTGCAGCTTCTGCCATATGCACAGAAAGCGCACCGACACAGATGCAGACATCAATTCCGCACTGTGCTGCATGAGTTCCGACTTCTTCATGAAGTGCGATCTCATTCTCTCCAAGTTCACCCATATCTCCAAGGATCGCCACTCTTCGTCCTTCGCCGTCGTGAAGAACATCAAGAGAAGCTTTCATGGACATCGGGTTTGCGTTGTAGCAGTCATCCACTACCAGGAATTTGTCTGTCTCGATCATTTTGAAACGTCCGCGGATCGTTTCCAGGCTTTCGATGCCTCTCTTGATCTCCTCGATGGAAAGACCGTAAATGCGTCCTACAGCAGCTGCTGCCAGTGCATTATAGACCATATGGATCCCCGGTGTCGGAACAAGCACGTCAAAAGCATCCTCGACAAGATGAATGCGGCAGGCAACACCTTTGAGTCCTTTGCTCTCGATCTGGTCTGCATATACATCACGCTCTGCATTCAGCCCGAAAAATACTGGTTTAATGCCATTGTATTCACTTACTGTCGCCAGCTTGTCATCATCGCCATTCAGAACAATATGTCCTTCCGGGTTCATGGATTTAAAGATCTCTGTTTTTGCTTTGAGAACGCCATCGCGGTCTCCAAGATTTTCAAGATGGCAGGTTCCGATGTTTGTGATCACACACGTATCTGGTCTGGCGATCTTTGTCAGTCTGGTCATCTCTCCAAAATCACTGATTCCCATTTCCAGAACCGCGATCTGATCCTCATCTCTCAGACGGAAAACAGTCAGCGGAAGTCCAAGTTCATTGTTAAAGTTTCCCTGTGTCTTGAGTGTGCGGTATTTTTCTTTGAGGACAGAAGCGATCACTTCTTTTGTGCTGGTCTTGCCAACACTTCCGGTGATTCCGACAACCGGAATCTGAAGCTGTTTCAGATAAAATTCTGCGATATCCTTCACTGCCTGAAGAGAAGATTCCACCTGAATATATGGAAAATCTGCATTCTCCAGCTCTCTCTCTGAAAGTGTGACAAGCGCACCTTTGCTCATGACATCCGGGATAAAACGGTGTGCATCTACACGTTCTCCTACGATCGGAACAAACAGGCTGTCTTTTTCAATCTTGCGGCTGTCTGTGGTGATGGATGAAACTTCCCTGTCCATCACAGTTTCCGGACCATAGTATGTACCGGAGCAGACTTCGGTAAGATTCTTTATAGTAAGATTTTTCATATCGATTTCCTTTCATTCATATGCTGCCTCGATTCCATTTCATTACATCTCGGTGATGGGCGCTGCCCATATACAAGAATAAGTAAATATCTGCTTATGTGCAAGCACAACGCATCTATCTACTTCTTCTTGTGCATATTCATCTGTTAATCATACTTTTTCTGTGAAACGCGGATCAGTTCCTCGCACAGCGTCGGATAATCCATTCCGAGAACAGCGGCTTCCTGTGGAATCAGGCTGGTCGGGGTCATTCCCGGAAGAGTGTTTGCTTCCAGACAGTAGATCTTTTCATCTTCGGTTACGATGAAGTCAAGTCTTGCATAGCTTTCCATTTCCAGTGCGTGATAGCCGTCCACAGCCGCTTCCTGAAGACGTCTGGTCAGTTCTTCGGAGATCGGAGCCGGGCAGGTTTCCTGTACTGCGCCTGGTTTGTATTTGTTCTCATAATCGTAGAATCCTTCTTTCGGCACGATCTGAACTACTGGATAGGCTGTTCCGTCAACGACCGCAACTGTGTATTCCACACCCTTGATGAATTCTTCGATGACAACTTCGTTTTCGTATTCAAAAGCTTCATCCAGTGCTTTGACATAATCTTCCTGGTTATCTACGATATAGACACCGATGCTGGAACCACCGCAGCATGTCTTGACAACTACAGGAAATTCCATGCCAAGTGCCGCAAGAGAGTCCTGACGGTCTTTTTTCTTCATGGCTTTTCCGCCCGGTGTGCTTACGCCTCTCATCTGAAACATTGCTTTGGTCACGCCTTTGTCCATTGCCATCGCACTGCTTAAGCATCCGGTTCCGGTATAAGGAATTCCCATCAGGTCAAAAGCTGCCTGTAATTTGCCGTCCTCTCCCTTTGCACCGTGAAGTCCGAGGAAAACAAAGTCGGCTTTTTTGCAGAGTTCGATGACATTTGGTCCGAAGAAATCTCTGCGGGCTTTCTTTAATTCTTTCATCTGCGGATTAAAGCTCTTGATATACTCTGCTGCTTTTTCAACATCATATTCTGCCGGGAACGGATCTTCCCAGTTTACGGTTTCAAGGCCACAGAATACATCCACCAGAATCGCCTGATGGCCTTTCTGTCTGAGTGCCTGGCAGATTCCTGTTCCTGATACGATAGAAACATCTCTTTCTGTACTGGTTCCACCTGCTAATACAACAATTTTCATATTTTCCATCTCCTTAAGGAAAGCAAAAACTGCTGCAAAAATTCACTTCAGAATCTCTGCAGCATTTTACCTGTTCTTATTTATAAATAACCACCGGCATACCGGTTTCTACATTCTGATACAACTCCTGTGCCGCTTCTTCCGGCAGGACAATACAGCCCTCTGTACCGGTCCAGCTTGTCAGATCTGAACCAAAATCCATATCTGCTGCACTTTCAAAACTGTCCTCCTCTGTGTCTGTCACAGTATTAAGATTCAGTCCCGGATCACCATAGATCGCAAGATCATCTGTGAATGACATCCAGCAGTCTGTTGTCATATTTCCAACCGTCTGCTGGTTTTTCTTTTCTTCGATCGAATAGACTCCAGCCGGCGTACTGCTGCTGATTGCGATCCCTGTATCTACAACAGGATTTCCACTCTTGTAAAGTACAAGTCTGCGGTCAGTAAGATTGACCTCCACATAGGAATACCCGATATCATTCGTGTCGCGGCTCGCCGCTTCCTGTGCATATACCGGTTCTCTCACCTGTGTTTTCTTATCCATGATCGCCTGATACAAAGCATCCGCTTCTTTCGGCTGGTCGATCAGCCATCCATAAGTGCCGCCGGATACGGTGACTTCTCTGTTGTCATAAGTTGAAAAAGAACGTTCTATACCCACTGTATCATATTTTGATGCCAGCTGTCCAACATAAGATGCAATTGCCCTGTGATCCAGCATCAGATTTCCATCCTCATCACGACTGAGCCATTCCTTGAGCAGTGTACGGTCAACCGTTTCCTTGCGGTCACTGAAATCATAAGTGATCACAACATCCGTCAGTTCATTCATCTGCTGGCAGTCTTCTGTCAGCTCGTCACTGTATACTGCCGGATCTATGTAGCATCCATCTACATCAAGATTTACCAGTGTTCTTCCTGTCGTAACTGCATTGGAGATATCTTTCTGCAGTTTTTCTTTGTCGATCTTTGTTCCTTCTACTTCCGGTACGACCTCAAATCCGTCATCGTTTTCTTTTATGTATGCATCGTAAGGTTCCTGATTGTCCTTCATACAGTTCAGACTATCGATGACCTGCTCAAATTTGTCCTGATCGTAAGTAACAGATGATGGAACCTCCCAGGATTTATGTTGGCTGAACGCGAGGAACCACTGGAAACGCTTCTGTTCGTGGAGCATTCGGTTCACGCTTCCATCAGAAGTGTATTTCAGGTCGATCTCATCTGCCGAAATACTCTCCTGACCGTTTCCTCTGGTCTGAATAGCCAGAACATATACGCTGGTTTTTTCTGCCAGAAGTTTCTCTGTTTCTTCCTGCATCATGTAAGAGCAGTTAAAACCGTTTACCTGCGTTCCTGGAAGAAAATGTTCTGTAAAATAATATACTCCAAAAAAGTAGGCACCGATGGTCAGTAAAAACAGCACAACAATGAAGCCTACCAGTATCTTTCTTCCTCTGCTCATCCCTGTGTTTTCTTCTGCCATGATGCCTCCTTTATAGCTCCTGTCTTATTCAGCCAGAAGTTTCTCTACGCTTGCGAGTTTGACGCAGACAACGAATACTTCTGCTGCTTTGGCAAGTTCGTCAATCGGCGGGAAGGACGGTGCAATACGGATATTGCTGTCTTTCGGGTCTTTGCCATATGGATAAGTTGCTCCTGCACCTGTCATGACAACGCCTGCTTCTTTTGCTTTGGCAACGATCGCTTTGGCACAGCCATCCATGGATTCGAAGGAAATGAAGTATCCACCCTTCGGTGTTGTCCAGCTTCCGATTCCAAGTCCGCCGAGTTCTTTTTCAAGGGTGGACTCTACCATCTCGAATTTCGGGCGAAGGATTGCTGCATGTTTGCTCATGTGTGCATGAACACCGTCCAGGTTCTTGAAGAATCTTACGTGACGAAGCTGGTTCAGTTTGTCATGTCCGATCGTCTGAACAGTCATATATTTGCGGAAATCATCCAGGTTTGCTTTGGATGCTGCTACTGCTGCGATACCGGAACCCGGGAAACTGATCTTGGATGTGGAAGTAAATTTGTAAACAATGTCAGGGTTGCCTGCTTTTGCACATTCTTCCAGGATCTCAAGAAGGAAATCCTGTTTCTCTTCTTCATCATAAAGATGATGTACGCTGTAAGCATTGTCCCAGTAGATACGGAAGTCCGGTGCTGCCGGTTTCAGGCGTGCAAAACGCTTAACTGTTTCTTCTGAATAAGTGTAGCCCTGCGGGTTGGAGTATTTCGGAACACACCAGATACCTTTGATTGCAGGATCTTCGCTTACAAGTTTCTCAACCATATCCATGTCCGGACCCTGTGGAGTCATCGGAACATTGATCATCTCGATTCCGAAGAATTCTGTAACTTTGAAATGACGGTCATATCCCGGAACAGGACAGAGGAATTTTACTTTGTCAAGTTTGCACCATGGAGTGTTTCCCATAACGCCGTGAGTCATGGAACGTGCTACGGTATCAAACATAACGTTCAGACTGGAAGTACCATAAATGATGATGTTCTCCGGAGATACTTCAGAGATTTCTCCAAGAAGGCGTTTGGCTTCCGGGATACCATCCATAACACCGTAGTTACGGCAGTCTACACCTGTTTCGCATTTCAGGTCTGCGCTGCTTGACAGAACATCCATCAATCCCATGGAAAGATCAAGCTGGTCAGCCGCCGGTTTACCACGAGACATATCCAGGGCAAGTCCCTGTGCCTTGATCTCTGCATACTGCTGATCCAGTTCCTTCTTCAGAGCAAGAAGCTGTTCTCTGCTCATTTCACTGTACTTCTGCATAATTTGTCCTCCTCGTGCCGCTTCCAGAATCCTGTACCGGCATAATATAAATTTCTTTTTTCTTTTGATATCTAATATTACTATCCCGTCTATTTTAGTATGCTAAAATCCCCCTTGTCAAGTCCCACCAGGTCTGTATTTGGAAAAAATTTTCTCGAATCAGTGTGATAAAGTGTGAATTCTGCATAAAGTCTCCTGCTTATACACAAAACGCCACAGTTTTACTTGCAGAATCGAGCTGTTTCACCTATACTGAATAAACAGGAATATTCTGTTTCTATAAAATGTACTTAAAGAAAGGTTATCATATATGTGGATTGCAAATGACTGGAAAGAATACGAAGTAATTGACACTTCCTGTGGAGAAAAACTGGAACGCTGGGGGAAATACACTCTGGTCCGTCCGGATCCGCAGGTGATCTGGGACACTCCGAAGGTAAGCCGTGGATGGAAAAACATGAACGCCCATTATCACAGAAGCAAAAAAGGCGGCGGTGAATGGGAATTCTTTGATCTCCCTCAGCAGTGGGATCTCCATTACAAAGATCTTACTTTCCATCTGAAACCATTCAGTTTCAAGCACACCGGACTTTTCCCAGAGCAGGCTGTCAACTGGGACTGGTTTGGTGACAAGATCCGTAATGCAGGCCGTCCGATCAAAGTGCTGAACCTTTTTGCCTACACAGGCGGTGCAACTCTGGCTGCTGCTGCTGCCGGTGCACAGGTTACTCATGTAGACGCATCCAAGGGAATGGTCAACTGGGCGAAGGAAAACGCTGCCGCTTCCGGACTTTCTGACGCACCTATCCGCTGGCTGGTGGACGACTGTGTGAAATTTGTCGAGCGTGAGATCCGTCGTGGCAATCACTACGATGCGATCATCATGGACCCGCCGTCCTACGGACGTGGACCGAAGGGTGAGATCTGGAAGATCGAGGAGGCGATCCATCCTCTGATCAAGCTCTGCGTGAAACTCTTAAGCCCGAACCCGCTGTTTTTCCTCATCAACTCCTACACCACAGGTCTGGCTCCTGCCGTACTGACTTATATGCTGGCAACCGAGCTGAAAGACTTCGACGGACATGTTGACTCCCAGGAGATCGGACTTCCGGTAACCTCCAACGGGCTGGTACTTCCATGCGGTGCTTCCGGACGCTGGGAGGCGAAATAAAACAGTTTGAAACTATTATTTGATTTTACTGTAGATTCTGAAATCTGATATTTTTTCTCATTATTTTCTTGAATCTCCTGATGCACAGATATATAATACAATTATCAAAATGTTTCAGGAGAGGTGACTATAATGAAGGAAGAAAAATCCAAGGACGCTCTTCCCTACACCTGTACTCCGGCTTATGACCGCAGCAGTTGTGGGAACTGTGTCTGTGCTACCTGTTACGAGCAGGAATTCTGCGATCGCTGCAGTTCCTGCAAAGAACTTTCTCACAAAAAAGACGCCTGTGGACGTTATGAAGGCGCGTATTGCTACTAATAGCACAACAGGAGATGCTGACATGATCGATCGTCAGCATCTCCTGTTTTTTATAAATTTGTTTTGCGTTCTTTCGGGAAGGTCATGGTGATCTCGGTTCCTTTACCAACTTCGCTGAGCATCTTGAGTGTGCCGCCAAGGAAGGTAACGCCATGTTTCACGATCGACAGGCCCAGTCCAGTGCCGCCGATGGATTTGGAGTGGCTTTTGTCTACGCGATAGAAGCGTTCGAAGACTCTGCTGCGGTCTTCTCTCGGGATTCCGATGCCGTTGTCTTTGACGCGGATCTCTACGCTTTCTCCAAGATCCTGCAGATGGATGCTTACCGTACCGTCATCTCTGTTATACTTGATTCCGTTATCACACAGATTATAAATCACTTCTTCCAGTATCGGGCGAACTGTACAGAAGACCAGTTTCTCGCCGTCAATAAAGAGATGTACGTTCTTCTTTGCTGCGATTTCTTTCAGGTTTCCGCAGACATTCTTTGCTACGGCATATGCATCTACTTTTTCCCACTCATATGGGTTTTCTCCCTCGTCAAGCTGTGAGATCTTGATGGTATCTTCCACAAGATGGATCAGTCTCTGTGCTTCCCGGTAAATCCTTCCGGCAAACTTCCGAATGTCTTCTTCCTGTACCAGACCGCCCTCTATGATCTCTGCAAAACCAGAGATAGATGTCAATGGTGTCTTGAGTTCATGTGATACATTTGCAGAAAATTCTCTCCGCAGATTCTCCCGCTCCATCTTTTCGGTCTCATTGACAAGAAGCAGAACTGCACCTGCAACTTTGGTATCTCTGAATACCGGATTGGCGATAAGCTGAACATATTCGCCATCCAACTGCAGCATCGCACTGCCATGCTGACCAATCAGGACTTCCTCGATCACCTTGCGGAAATCCTCATTTCTGTCAAGAGAATAGACGCTTTCTCCCGTCTTTGGTTCCCGCACCTGGAACATCCTCCATACGCTGGAATTTCCGGAAAGAATGATCGTATATGCATCAATGACCAGCAGTCCTTCCTGCATATTTTCGGTGATGATCTGGAATTCCTCCTGGTTTCGGCGCGCCGTCTCAAGCTGGACCTGGATCTGGCGGTTCTGCTTATGGATCCTGCTGAGAAGCGGCCCTACCTCCTCATAGATCTGGTTTTCTTCCGGGTGATCCAGATCCAGTTCGTTGATCGGTTTAACGATATTTGCAGACATACGCGCCGCTGCGAATCCTGCAAGGATCAACATTATGACTGCAATACAAAGAACCGGGGGAACAAGCTGAAGCATCAGTGCAAAGACAGAAGACTGTGTGCCTGCCACACGAAGGACAGAACCATTGGTAAGCTTTAACGCATAATAAACTGTCTTTTCAGACAGTGTCTTTGACATTCGTTCCGCATATCCGCTCCCATTTTCCAGTGCTTCCTGAACTTCTTTACGGTCGTTGTGGTTTTCCATGGAAGATGCATCCGCCTGGCTGTCATACAGTACCGTTCCTGACGCATCCATATAGGTAATACGGGCGTCTTTCTGCTTTATCTGTTCCAGATAATCAACGCCGTTTTGTTCTACTCCATACGCCAGATAGGAAGCTTCTTTCTCGAGCTCCCCATCCAACTGCTTTCCAAAATATTGATACAAAACGCCCAGTACAAAGGCACTTCCCAGTATCAGGATCATTGCTGAAACCAGGACAGTTGATCTGAATATCTTCTTTGTCAAGCCTGGTTTCCTCCCATTTGATGTTCATTGTTTCTGTGGTTGCCGGTGATCGCATATTCAACCCATTCTGCGATATTCACCGCATGGTCTCCGATACGCTCCATATATTTGGCCGTCATAAGGAGATCAAGTCCTGCTTTTGCATCCAGGTTCTGGTACATCAGTGTCGCCAGTTCTTCCTTGACCTGATTAAAAGCGTCATCTACCTGGTCATCATCATCAATGACTTTTCGGCAGAGTTTCAGATCTTTTTTTACAAACGCATCGACGCTTTCTGTCACCATGCGGACAGTCATTTCTGCCATCTTTCCGATCAGTTCCGGAACCTCCACATGGTTGTTCTCGATAAACTGAGAAAGATCAGCGATATCCGCCGCCTGGTCTCCGATACGCTCCATGTCTGAGAGCATTTTGAGTGCTGCTGAAACCTCTCGCAGATCTCTTGCCACAGGCTGCTGGTGAAGCAAAATACGCATGCAGTGATTCTCGATCTCTCGCTCTTTTGTATCGATTTCTCTGTCTGTATCGAAGATCTCTCTGATACAGTTCTCGCCACGGATCGCTCTGTTCGAAAGTGAGATCACCTTCTCACAGAGACTTCCCATTGTGATCATCTGTACATGAAGTTCTTCAAGCTGCCGTTCGAAATGTGTTGCCATGATCAACCAAACCTCCCTGTAATATAATCCTCGGTTCTTTTATCCTTCGGCATAGAAAACAAGGTATCTGTATCATTAAATTCTACCACTTCTCCCAGAAGGAAAAAAGCTGTTTTGTCAGAAATTCGAGTTGCCTGCTGCATGTTATGAGTAACGATCACGATCGTATAATCGCCCTTCAGTTCCATTGCAAGTTCCTCGATCTTGGATGTGGAAATCGGGTCGAGTGCGGAGGTCGGCTCATCCATCAAAAGGACTTCCGGCTGTACTGCCAGTGCTCTTGCAATGCAGAGTCTCTGCTGCTGTCCACCGGACATTCCGAGGGCACTTTTCTTTAATCTGTCTTTTACTTCGTCCCAGATTGCAGCGTCACGGAGAGATTTTTCAACGATCTCATCCAGTTTTGCCTTGGAACGGATCCCGTGTGTTCTCGGTCCATATGCAATGTTATCGTAAATGCTCATCGGAAACGGATTCGGCTTCTGGAATACCATTCCGACTCTTTTACGGAGAACATTGACATCCATATCACCGTAGATATCTTCGCCGTCAAGCTCTACTCTTCCGGTGATCTTACATCCTTCTACAAGGTCATTCATACGGTTCAGAGACTTCAGAAGTGTGGATTTACCACATCCACTCGGTCCGATAAAAGCAGTAATTTCTTTTTCCGGAATATGCATATTGATGTCTTTCAGCGCATGAAAATTTCCATAAAAAAGGTTCATATCTTCGATTGAAAGTTTAATATTATCACTCATTTTCTGTTATCCTTTCGCGATACATTTTGCCACCATACCGGATAAACCGTTGATGAGCAGTACAAATAAGAGAATCACAACTGCTGTCGCAGATGCCTGGTTCATATGAAGACCTTCGCTGGAAAGTACATACATATGAAGTGCCAGTGTACGTCCGGATCCCATCAGATTCGGAACCTGTGCAACCGTTCCTGAAGTATAGAGGAGTGCTGCTGTTTCACCAATGATACGTCCAATTGCAAGAATGATACCGGCAAGGATTCCCGGTACTGCGGAAGGAAGTACGATCGTAAAAATAGTACGGAGTTTACCTGCTCCAAGTCCGAAACTTGCCTCTCTGTAGGAGTCCGGAACAGCTTTTAATGCTTCTTCAGAAGTACGCATGATAAGTGGAAGCACCATGATGACCAGGGTACATGCGCCTGCCAGGAGTGACATTCCCCAGTGGAGTGCTGTTACAAAAAACAGCATACCAAACAGACCAAATACGATAGACGGAATACCGGAAAGTGTCTCGGCTGTGATACGGATGATCTGTACCAGTTTGTTTCCTTTTTTTGCATATTCTACCAGGTAGATTGCTGCGAAGATTCCAAGCGGTGCGGCGATCACGAGGGATAAAGCAGTCATGATAAAGGTATTTATCAGAGACGGCATCAGAGAAACATTATCAGAAGTATATTCCAGGCTGAAAAGGCTTGGTGTCAGATATGGAATACCTTTGACAAGGATGTATGCCACCAGGAAGATCAGCACGGAAAAAGTAACGATTGCTGCTCCTACAGTGAGAAGTGCAAGCACTCCTGAGCCTGGATGACGCAGGTAGGAACGGATGCGGTCCGCTGTTGATGTCTGATTTCTTTTTTTCATATTTTCCACCGTCGGATCTATTGTTGCTGCATTAGTTTGCATGTTCTGACCTCCTGTTCAGCAGAGAAAGACTCAGGTTGATGATCAGAATGAATACAAAAAGTACCACTCCTGTTGCGATCAGTGCTTCTCTGTGAAGGCCTGTCGCATAACCCATTTCTGTTACGATATTTGCAGTCATTGTTCGAAGTCCTTTGAGCAGTCCTGCAGGCATTCTTGCCTGGTTTCCGGCTACCATGATGACCGCCATTGTCTCACCGATCGCACGTCCGATTCCAAGGACAACTGCTGCGAGAATACCGGATTTTGCTGCCGGGAGCATGACCATAAAGATACTTCTTTCTTTTGTTGCACCCAGTGCCAGGGAGCCTTCATAATAGCTTTCAGGTACACTTCTGAGTGCAGATTCTGTAGGTCCAATGATCGTCGGAAGGATCATGATCGCCAGAAGAAGGGACGCTGCCAGCCAGCTTGTTCCTGTTCCGCCGAAGGTATTTCGGATCAGCGGTACCATCAGTACCAGACCGAAGAAACCATATACGATGGATGGAACACCTGCCATCAGTTCAATTCCTGATTTCAGCGGCCGGTAAATTTTTTGTGGACAGTAGCGTGCCATGAACACGGATGTAAACAGTGCGATCGGAACACCGATCAGGATTGCTCCGCCTGTTACATAAATGCTGGCGATGATCATCGGGAAAATTCCGAATTTATCGTTGGATGGTTTCCAGGTTGTTCCAAGAAGGAACTTCACTGGTCCGATCTTTGCGATGGCAGGAAGTCCGTTCGCAAACAGGAACAGACAGATCAGAAATACTGCCAGAACGGATGCACAGGCTGCGACCATAAATACGACTTTCATAGCCTGTTCTTTAAATTTATTCATACAGGACTCTTCCTCTCTCCTAAATAGACATACAAGAAGCCCGGCAAACCGAGCCTCTGTTCTGTCACTCTGTATCTTCTGTCTTACTTAGCCAGGTCTTCCCAAGTGGTGGTTTCACCTGTAAAGATGGATTTCACCTGATCACTGGTCAGATCATCAATATCGTTTGAAGTGTTTACTACAACTGCGATACCGTCTCTTGCGATCTCAGTTGCTGTAAGGTTTTCGCTTGTCTCTTCATCTTTGAGGTCACGGGATGCCATACCGATGTCACAGATTCCTTCTGCTGCGGATGTGATACCTGTTGTGGAATCGCTCTGCTGTACTTCTACAGTGATCTTTCCGCCGTTTGCTTTTTCGTATGCTTCTTTCAGTTTTTCCATAACCGGTGTTACAGAAGAAGAACCAGCTACAACAACTTTACCTTCTGCATCGCTCTGCTCGTAAGCTGCTGCATCATCTGCTACTTTGATGTATCCGTTGTCTTCTACGATCTGCTGTCCGTCAGAGCTCATGATGTAGTTTTCGAAATCCTGAGCTGCATCGCTGAGGCTGTCAGTTGTTATGATATTGAACGGACGGGATACTTTGTATGTATCGTTTGCAACGTTTTCTGCGGATGCTTCTGCACCGTCGATCTTGACTGCTTTTACTGTGTCATTCAGAGAACCAAGGGAAATATATCCGATCGCATTCTCATCACCAGCTACTGTTGTCATCATAACGGAAGTGCTGTTTGTGATGCTTGCATCCTCTGTTGTCATATCTACTTTTTCATCGCCCTGTTTTTCTTCAATTCCAAACAGTTCGATAAATGCTCCTCTTGTACCTGAACCGTCTTCACGGGAAATTACATCAATTGTTCCGCTTGCTGCGCTTGCTACAGATGCAAATGCGGTTGTTCCAATAAGTGCTGCTGTTACGATTGCGAGAAATTTTTTCTTCATAATAATAAATCTCCTCTTTATTTTGCTTTATTTAATTTTTTGTTTTCCTCATTGACAACTGCAATTATATGAACGCAAAGTAAAATGCAAAATCGTAACCTTGTAAAATCTTTGTAAAAAGCTCCGGGTAAAAATCTTTGACCTGCATCTCAAATATCGTTATAATGAAGCTATATCTGATTCTACTTTTAATGAAATAACAGGAAAGGTACTTATTATTATGAGAAAAATAACGATTATGAACACAGACCTTGAACTTTCACCTATGGGAATGGGATGTGTGAATGCCGGGATCAAATGGGATGGCGAGGATGCTTTCAGGATTTTTGATGCTTTTCTTGATATGGGTGGTACTGTTTACGATACTGCCCGTGTATATTCTGACTGGATCCCATCTGAGCTCGGACGCAGCGAACGTGTCCTTGGTCAGTGGCTCCGCCAGAGTGGAAAGCGTCACGACATCGTCCTTCTCTCCAAGGGCGGTCATCCGGATATGACTCCTTCTGTCCCGGATATGCACGCTTCCAGGATTTCTGCCGAAAATATGCGTAAGGATCTGGCACTTTCTCTTACTGCACTTGGTACAGATTATATTGATATTTATTTTTATCACAGAGATAATGAGGCGATTCCTGCCGGAGAACTGATCGAGATCATGGAAGAATTCCGCAAAGAGGGTAAAATCCGCTACTATGCATGCTCTAACTGGAGCACTGCCCGCATGAAAGAAGCAGATGCTTACGCCGCTTCCAAAGGATATCGTGGATTTGTCGCAAACGAAGCTCTGTTCAATATTGGTTCTGCTTCCATGCGTCCGCTCGCTGACGATACCCTTGCTGTCATGGATCAGGAAATGCAGCAATATCATGTCGAAAATCCGCAAAATCTGGCTATGCCGTATATGTCCGTTTGCAGTGGATTTTTCCACAAATTATATGCAGGCGGGGCTGATGCTGTGAGAAATTCTGAATACTACACTCCTGAGAATCTTAAGGCTGCTGAAGGGCTCCACGGACTGATGGAGGAATACCAGATTTCTCTTACACAGGCAGTCCTTGGTTATCTCACCTGCCGTGATTTCACCTGCCTGCCGCTCTATGGACCGAGAAATGCAGAGGACCTCAGGGAAGCAATGGAAACCTTCTCTATTCCATTCCTTAAAGAATATTATCCGGAAGTATAATAATATAGAAAGAAAGCCCGCAGTTCCATTCTCTTCTGAACTGCGGGCTCTATTCTTTTATTTCAGACCATACCGTTTACTGTTTTGTACTTATACAGCATTTCTGCGTGATTCTGTTCTTCTACCTGGATATCAGCAAGCAGCTTACGCACGCCGCTGTCACCGAAAGCAAAAACTTCTGAATTATATTCTCCTGATACCAGTTTCTCTGTTGCAATACAGTCTGTTGCCAGAAAAGCATCCTGCTGTTTGTCCTCCGGGGAACTCATGGCTGTGTAGGTTGCTTTTGGCTGGTAATCTCTTCCGTCACTGTCGTTGCAGTTGCACTGCGGCACTTCGCCGTTCAGCACACGTTCCAGTGAATCGTAATGCTCTCTCTCCTTCTGCTGCAGCGTCTGGAAAAGATTTTTCAGTTCAGGATCTTTGGCCTGCTGTGCATATCTTCCGTATTTCTCAATACAGCTTTTTTCCTGTGTCTGTAGATCCTGGATCGTTGTGCGTTCTTTTTCTTTTAATATCATCGTATCTGCTTCCTCTCTTTCATTTTGCAATACGATGACAGTATCTGCCGTGATGGGAGATTTTATGCGTTTTTTCCAAGGATAATTTTAATAAGAAGCTTATCCAGCATGATCGTACGGTTCCATGGGTTGAGGATCACGCCTTCGATCCCATCAGTCTGAAGTGCGGTCTCAAACAATTTGTCGATGTCCGTCAGAAATGTGGATTTGACGCTTCCGCCGCCTTTCAGTTCTTCCTCAAAGCTGGTAAATGCTGCCCACCAGTTTCTGCCATCATCTGTTTTGATCGCTTCCAGGCGGATCTGACCGTCGCCTTTTGGTGGTTCTACCGCAATGATGAGCTGACCGCCCTCTTTCATTCGGCGGCGGATCACGGTAAGAGCATGCGCCAGCATCTCCTGCGTGGTTTCCTTTTGAAGCCCTGCAATTGCCTCTTCTATTTTTTCGTTGCCCTGTAAGCCTTTGTCTGTGTTGTTGTTCATGTTGTCTTTTCCTTTTCTTTATGTAATTACCCGGAAGTTACAAAATATTTTTTAATTCTTCCAGTCTGTAAATAATGTAGTCCGCCACTTTTCCACCGTTGTTTCTCGTATTAAAAGACTTATCCCCAGAGTGCACAAACCAGCATGTGGACATTCCATATGCCTGTCCTCCGGCGATATCTGCTGTCAGAGAATCTCCGATCATCATACATTCGGATGGATGGATTCCGGGAAATTCTTTCATGCAGCCATCAAAAAACTGCTTTCCCGGTTTGTCTGCCCCAATCTTTTCTGATACAAAACAATGAGAAAAATATCTAAGCATATCTGCACTTCTAAGACGATTGATCTGCTGATCATAAGGACCGTTGCTTGCGGCACATAAGAAGTAATCCTTCTTATATAGATATTCCAGGATCTCTTTTGCACCTTCTACCGGAACAGCGGTCAGATGAAGCAGTCTGCGGAATTCTTTTTCCATCTCTACGCCATCCGCCTCCAGTCCAAGATGTGCAAGGATTGCCTGCCAGCGCACATAAAAGAGATTATCCATTGTCAGTTCTCTACGCTCAATCTTCTGCCAGATCTTGTTATTTTCCTCTGTAAAAACAGAAAACATTTCCGTTCTGTATTCCAGTCCTGCCTTCTGAAAACATTGCTCCATCCCCCACGCAGCCCCCGCGTCAAAATCCAGCAGCGTATTGTCAATGTCCAGAAAGAGGACTTTTATCTCATGGTTCATATTGTCTTTCCTCTTGACTTTTTTACATTTACCATAACATATATCCTCTATGTTTCCAAGAAAAAAAAGAGCTGGCGCTTCACGATTTTTTAATCGTTGAAGCGTCAGCTCCTTTCTAAATCAATAATCAAAATTATCAATATTGGATGTTACAAACAGTGAAAAATCTTCGTCCATATCTACTGTCAGAAGAGTATCATTGTTTACAAGTCCACTGAATGTACCGCTGAATTTCCTTCCATTAAAGATCTCTCCTGAAATCTTTACCTCTGTGATCTGTCTGTCATCTGGAAGGATTTCTGCTGTTTCTGAACTGCTTGTTCGGATGTCTCCGACTTCAAGCTCTTTGTCCCCGTTATAGATCACGTGAACATTTTCCAGTTTAAATGCAGTGCTGTTTTTGATCGTGATATAAGATGCCTCGGTATTATATGCCTTAACAACTTCCTGATTCTGCATGTTCAGTGCACCAAAAACTATAAATGCAGCTACAAGAACCAGTACTAAAATTTTTGAAATTTTTTTCATGAATTTTCATCTTTCCTTTTTATTATATAATTTTTCTATTATATTGATACCTATATTGAATTAAAAAATCATAACATGTATCTCTTTTATTATCATAACACTTCGCAGAAGTTTTTCCTATTCACGAAATTCACAAAATCCCACACCAAACCGCACAAAAAATAGTAGAAGATGAAGTATTTTTAAGACTCTGTAAAATATCTATCAAACCTCAGTAAATGCTATTGTTTTCTGAAAATTGTGGTGTTATACTTCACAGCGTCAACTGTGAACGAACAATCAGGCCTGTGTATCTTTCCAGTTTCATTACATTTTTACTATATTTCCCTTATACTAAAGGAGTTTAAATTATTATGAAAAGAAAATTGATCGTCGGCTTTTTAGCTCTCTGCTCTATCACAACTATATGTCCTTCCGTTTACGCTTCCACTGAACATTACACAGACAGCAGCGTTACCGGTGCTGATTCCGGATGGTCTGACTGGGATGCAAACTGGGCAGATACCGCCGCTGATTTTACAAAAGTATCCCTTACCCCTGGTGCTGATGATACACAGCTGAACTTTGCATGGTACAGCGAAAAAGGTGACAGCGACGCTACTCCTGTCGTACATTTCGGAACTGATAAAGATAACCTTGAAACATTTGAAGGTACTGCCGGTGATGTAGATCAGGATCTTACCGGTGACAAAGCCTATGAATATAACCACGTAACTGTAACTGGTCTTGAACCAGGAACAACCTACTATTATACAGTAGAAAAAAATGGCCAGCAGACAGACGTATGCGAATATAAAACTCAGAAAACAGATACCGTAAAAATGCTCTATGTCGGCGACCCGCAGATCGGTGCTTCCAAAGGCCAGACTCAGAACGGCACAGAACTGACAAATGAATCCGGTGCTGCCAACACTGCCGCTGAGAACGATGGTTTTTCCTGGAATCGTACACTCAACACTGCTCTCTCCGAAAATCCGGATGTAAACTTCGTTATCTCCGCGGGTGACCAGGTAAACAAAACAGGTGAGGCAAAAGAAGAAGAGTACGCTTCCTATCTGAGTGCAGATGCTCTGAGATCTCTTCCTGTAGCAACAACGATCGGTAACCACGATTCCCTGAATCCTGATTATTCCTATCATTTCAATAACCCGAATAATACCGAAAACGGCAAAACAGCAGCTGGCGGCGACTACTACTACAGCTATGGCGAAGGACTTTTCATCGTTCTGAATACCAACAACTACAATGTTGCAGAACATCAGAACACCATCGAAGAGGCAGTAAAAGCTTACCCGGATGCAAAATGGCGCATCGTAACCATCCATCAGGATATTTATGGTTCCGGACTTGACCATTCCGATACAGATGGTATGATTCTCCGTACTCAGCTTACTCCTGTATTCGATGCAAACGATATCGACGTTGTTCTTCAGGGACACGACCATACATACAGCCGTTCCAAAATGCTCTACGGCGATGGACAGACACATGAGAAATATGAGTTCAGCTTAAATGCAGACGGAACAGATTATGACTGGGATCACGCTACAAATGTTGATACCGGTGATCAGATCACCCTCGCTCCAGAAGACGGCGATACCGACGCACAGGCGGCTCTGGATGCTTTCCATGAAGACAACAACTGCTATACAATCGAAGATGTGGACGGCAATACTGTCACAGATCCGCAGGGAATCCTTTATATGACAGCCAACTCCGCTTCCGGTTCCAAATATTATGAACTGCTTTCCACTCAGCAAGACTATGTTGCAGCCCGCAGCCAGAACTGGCTTCCAAGTTATTCCGTGATCACAATGACTGCTGATTCCTTCTCCATTGATACCTACCAGATCACTGATGACGGCAAAGCAGAAGCCATTGACGATACCTTTACAATCCAGAAATCCGGTACAGATACATCTGCCGACACCACAGATGCTGCTGAAACGGAATCCGATGCCTCAGCAAACTAAGGATTCTGAAATCCTATGACTCACACCAGCTTTACCGGACTACTTTCCAGAAAAAAAGTGGTCCGGTATCTTATTTATTTACTATTTGTCTGTGTGTTCGCTGTTTTTGTCTTCAAGCTTAATCAGGTTGAAAAAACAGAACTGGTCGTCCGGACAGGTCAGACATTTGAAAAAGCAGAAGTTACAGAAATCCTTCAGGATAATCTCGATTCCAATGGAACCCGTGTCGGTGAGCAGAAAGTGCATGTAAAAATGCTCACCGGCGCACGAAAGGGTGAGGAACTTGATGTCACCAGCAGCTCCGGTTATCTTTTTGGTGCTGCCTGCACGGTAGGAATGAAAGTCGTTGTCATGCAGAGTGTTGCCGGCGAGACCACGATCGCCAGCGTTTACTCTCAGGATCGCGAATGGGTCATTTATATTTTTGCCCTGCTCTATCTTCTCGCATTGTGCGTCATTGGCGGCAAGCAGGGAATCAAAGGATGCCTTGGACTGATCTTCACTTTTTTCTGTGTGATCTTTGTCTATCTTCCGCTTGTGTATCTGCGTTTTTCACCGTTCTGGGCCGCTGTTTTTATCTGTTTTCTCACCACACTGGTCACTATGTACCTCATCGGCGGTCCTACAAAAAAGACCTGTGCAGCGACACTTGGTACACTGGCAGGTGTTGTTCTGGCCGGTCTTTCCGCCTGGTGCTTCAGCAAAGCATCCGGGATTTCCGGTTACAATGTATCTGATATCGAGACACTTATGACTCTCTGGAATACCAACCGCATCCAGGTAGGCGGACTTCTTTTCTCCGGGCTCCTGATCTCGTGTCTCGGAGCAGTTATGGATGTCGCCATGTCGATCAGCAGTGCCATTGATGAGATTTACAAGCAGAATACTTCCCTGACTCGAAAGGAACTGTTCAAAGCAGGCATGCGTGTCGGAAGGGACATGATGGGAACAGACAGCAACACCCTGATCCTCGCATTCGCCGGAAGCAGTGTCAGCACACTTCTTCTGGATTACGCCTATGACCTTCCCTATCAGCAGATCATCAATTCCAATAACATTGGTATCGCGATCATGCAGGGCCTTGCCGGAAGCTTCGGCATCGTGCTCTCCGTTCCGCTGACAGTTCTGATCTGTACGGTTCTGTTTCATAAAAATGAAGCGGTTTCGCAGGTATGATCATTTTTCCATATTTTATATAAAAAACTCTCTACTTCTACTATTTACATACATAAATATTGGCGTTAAAATAGAACCACTGGGTCAGAATCTGTCTGGCCCTTAATTAAACTTTATGTAGAGGGGAAAATCGAACATGAAAGAAAAAGGAAGTAGTTTTTCCGGATCGATCGGCTTCGTTCTGGCGGCTGCCGGAAGTGCCGTTGGTGTGGGAAACATCTGGAGATTTCCATATCTCTGTGCCAAGGACGGCGGCGGATTATTTCTGCTGGTCTACCTTGTTCTGGTACTGACCTTCGGGTTCGTACTGCTGACAACAGATGTGGCGATCGGACGAAAAACAAAGAAAAATGCACTCCGAGCCTTCGAAGCTCTCAATCCGAAATGGAAATTTCTTGGTAAGCTGACATTTCTTGTGCCGACACTGATCATGACCTATTACTCTGTCATCGGCGGATGGATCACAAAATATTTTGTTACCTATATTATCTCTGACGGAACGGATGCCGCTGCGGATGGATATTTTACATCATTTATCACATCTGACATTGCACCGATCGTATTTATGCTAGTCTTTCTCGCACTGACTGCATGGATTGTTTTCCGAGGTGTAGAAAAAGGAATTGAACAATTTTCCAAGATCATCATGCCTGGGCTGATCCTTTTGATCCTGATCATTGCAATCTTTTCACTGACACTGACACATACCGATGCAGATGGAACTGTCCGCACGGGACTGCAGGGACTTGCTTTTTATGTAAAACCTGATTTCAGTGGACTGACTGTAAAACGTTTCCTGGAAATCCTTCTGGATGCGATGAGCCAGCTTTTCTTTTCCTTAAGTGTTTCCATGGGGATCATGATCACTTACGGATCTTATGTCAAAAATGAAGTCAATCTGAACAAGGCAACAAACCAGATTGAGATTTTTGACACTGGTGTTGCTTTTCTTGCAGGAATGATGATCATCCCGGCTGTATTTGTATTTCTTGGCACAGACGGTATGGCTTCCGGACCAAGCCTTATCTTTATCTCACTGCCAAAAGTATTCGACGCCATGGGCATCTTTAGCCGTCCGGTAGCAATTGCATTTTTCCTGATGATGGGTTTTGCTGCGCTGACTTCCTGCGTTTCTGTCATGGAAACTCTGGTCGCAAACTGCATGGAACTTTACCACAAACCGCGCAAAAAAATGTGCGGTGCTGTCGGTATTTACTCCCTGATCACGGCTGTTCTGATCTGTCTTGGATACAACAAACTGTACTTCGAACTGAAACTTCCAAACGGTTCTGTCGGACAGCTTCTTGATGTTATGGACTACATCAGCAACAGTTTCCTGATGCCTTTTATCTCACTTCTGACCAGTATTCTGATCGGATGGGTGATCGGTCCGGACTGGATCGTAGGAGAGGTGGAACGAAACGGAGAACACTTCAAACGTGCCGGTCTTTATCGCTTTATGATCCGTTATGTTGTACCGGTTGTTATGCTGGTTCTGTTCCTGGTATCTACCGGATTTGCTGATCTGATCTTTTAAAAAAAGTCCCCCGGGCAATAAACCCGGAGGACTTTTTTATACAGTAATCTTGAACCAGTCTTTTTCTTTGAAATCAACAACAGTACAGTCGTTTGCGTAGGTGCATTCCGGAAGAATGATCATTGCATGAAGTTCATCATTATTCAACGGAAGCGGACAGAGATGCCAGATCGCTGCGTTGATCTTAACCATGCATCCCTTTGGTACGATGAATGCTTTGGCAAGTTCCGGGACTGGTGTACCGCCGGATGCCGGTGCTACATGAATGATCATGTCATCATCCAGTGCTACGATTCCTTCCCATGTGGTTGTGTGATATTCTGCCATTTTGATAATCCTGTCATCCTTGCGGACTGCAATCGGAGAAAACGCGATACTGCCTACACAGGTTCCGGAAATACGGTCCGGATAAAACTTATGGATCTCGCCTGATAATGGATATCCCTCCGGTTCTGTCATATTGCAGAATGTTCCGTATGGAGCAAAATCTGCTGCATTGATCTTAACTGCTTTTACTTCTCTCATTGGAAAAACCTCCTCTTTTTTTGATAAAAACCCCCATTAATAATTTCAATAAACTCAGTATAGCATAGCACTGTCATGTCCTCAAGGTCAAGGAAATACTGAGTTGCGGCATTCTTTTACGGTTGATATAATCTATAATATATCACAAAACGCTATTCACAAATTTACTCATACAAAGGAGGCTTCAAATGATCCTGGAAGTTTGTGTTGACTCTGTGGAATCCGCTGTAAATGCAGAACTTGGCGGTGCTGACCGCATTGAATTATGCGGTGACCTGATCGTGGGCGGGACCACGCCCTCGCTTGCTTTATACGAAAAAATACGCGAAAAGATCAATATCCCTATCCATGTGCTTCTACGTCCGCGATTCGGAGATTTTCTGTACAGTGAAGAGGAGATTGAGATTCTGAGCCGACAGGCAGCGACCTTTTCCGCAGCCGGTGCTGATGCTCTGGTGATCGGATGCCTGACCGCAGATGGACAACTTGATACAGAGGTATTAAATCGAATTATGAATGCTGGAAAAGGTACTCCATGTAATCTGCATCGTGCTTTTGATATGTGCCGTGATCTGGATGAAGCACTGGAAACTGCCCGAAAACTTGGCATTGTTTCTATTCTTACTTCCGGCGGAGTTACTTCTGCGCCTGATGGTATTCAGATACTGAATCGTCTGAAACAAAATTCCGGAAATGTTGATATCATGGCAGGAGCAGGAGTAAATTCTCAGAACCTTTCTTACATGCTGGAACACTCCTGTCTGACTGCATTCCATATGTCCGGAAAGAAAGTCCTGGAAAGTCAGATGCAGTATCGTAATCCACAGATAAATATGGGAATGCCCGGATTTTCCGAGTATGAGATTCTTCGCACAGACGCAAAAGAAATCCAGAAAGCGAGGGCTGTTCTGGATTCCTGGAAGTAGATGATTACGATGTTTTACCGGAATCTGTCAGATTCCAAAATACTTATTTTTCTGCCAGTGCATGCTCGTAAATCTCACGGTCAAGGTCTTTGAAGACATTGAAAATTACTTTCTTTACACTGGTTTCCTGCTGCAAAAATTCACGCACCGTATGGACTGCGATTCAAGTCCGCATAAACACATGAGGTTCTACGCTTTACTGCAGGGACTTTTGCCTC
>OLPW01000045.1_pt1 | contig 119947 bp, 92 predicted proteins | sample 1672161 | NCBI WGS metagenome assembly OLPW01 (sample SAMEA3136654, study PRJEB25190) | human gut metagenome
GTGCGGCGAGGGCTTCTTGCGTCCTGCGGAGTGTGCCTAAAAGTAAACTTATGGCGGGCCCTGCGATGTCCGGTCTTCGGCGGATTACTGCTGGGGGGGATAATGGCGCGCTTCGCGCGTTTTGGATGGGGTCTATCTCGGTGGCGCATTTGGCGCTTCTCGCCTTACGACTGTAGCGGCTGCGGTCCCGTTTGGGATCACGGCCGTTTTGTTGTGGGTCAAATATGAACGTTGTGTTAATGAGTCGGTGGACGGTGGTGTTTTTCGGTGAGCGGCGTATCCTTCCAACGGTTTATCTAGTGTGTCAGTTGAAAGGAAGAGGGCGCTCGTCGTTGTTTGAATGTGAACTGCCGTTTGACCACAAGACGTTGCATCTGGAGCTCGAGGATAAGAACTTCGCGGGTGTGATGGAAGGTCATCAAAACGAGTTTAAGACCACAAAATCGCAGGAAGAGCTGGTAGAGGAATCGCTTGCCAACCCTTATGGCTCGCCTTCGCTCGAGGAGCTTTGTGCTGGCAAGAAGGATATTGTCATCATTAGCTCCGACCATACGCGCCCCGTTCCCTCGCGTGTGACGATGCCTATTCTGCTGCATCACATCCACTCCGCTGCGCCTGAGGCACGCGTTCGCATTCTTGTTGCTACGGGTATGCATCGTCCGTCGACGCACGAGGAGCTCGTCAACAAGTACGGCGAGGAGATCGTTGCCAACGAGGAAATCGTTATGCACGTCGCGACTGACGACAGCATGATGAAAAAGATCGGCACCCTGCCTTCTGGCGGCGAGTGCATCATCAACAAGATTGCGGCCGATTGCGATCTGCTGCTTGCCGAGGGCTTTATTGAGCCGCACTTCTTTGCTGGCTTCTCTGGCAGCCGCAAGTCCGTGCTGCCCGGCATTGCCAGCTACAAGACTATCATGTACAACCACAACGGTCAGTTTGTGAACGATTCCCATTCGCGTGCCGGCAACCTGTGCCACAACCACGTGAGCGAGGACATGTTTGCCGCTGCCGAGATGGCTCACCTTGCCTTTGTGCTTAACGTGGTGCTCAACGGCAAGCACGAGGTCATTGGCTCCTTTGCCGGCGATATCCACAAGGCGCACGAGGCTGGCTGCGAGTTCGTGAAGAGCCTTGCCGGCGTTGAGCCCGTTGAGTGCGAGATTGCCATCACCACCAACGGTGGCTACCCACTCGACCAGAACATCTACCAGGCCGTGAAGGGCATGTGCTCTGCCGAGGCCACGCTTCCCGAGGGCGGTGTGATCATCGACGTCGCCGGCTGTGCCGACGGTCACGGTGGCGAGGGCTTCTATCACAACATCGCCGACAATGATCCGGCAGAGTTTGAGCGCGCCTGCATCGACCGTCCTAAGGACGAGACCCTGCCCGACCAGTGGACGAGCCAGATCTTTGCCCGCATCCTGGCGCATCACCCTGTGATCATGGTTACCGACCTGTGCGATCACCAGATGCTCAAGGATATGCACATGACGCCGGTCAACACCCTCGAGGAGGCGCTCAAGCTCGCCTTTGAGATGAAGGGTGCCGATGCCAAGGTGGCCGTCATTCCTGATGGCCTGGGCGTTGTCGTCGCTCAGCATTAGCGCGCGGCCTAAACGAATCGTTTATAACCGACAAGAAAGATAAGGTTTTATGCTTACCAAACTCCTCTGCGAATTCGGCGCAACGGCCCTCATGATCATTTTTGGCGTGGGCGTGCACTGCGATACCGTGCTCAAGGGCACCAAGTATCAGGGCTCCGGCCATATGTTTGCCATCACCACTTGGTCTTTTGGCATCTCGGTCTGCCTGTTTGTCTTTGGTGGCGCCGTGTGCATGAACCCGGCTATGGTGCTCGCCCAGTGCATCGTAGGCCTGGTGCCGTGGAGCAGCTGCATCCCCTTCATGATTGCCGATATGCTCGGCGGCTTTGTGGGCGCCGTAATCGCTTGGCTTATGTATGCCGATGAGTTCAAGGCTTCCGATGGTGTCGTCGATCCCATTGCCCAGCGCAACATCTTCTCGACCAACCCCACCACCGAGGGCACCAACTATGCCCGTAACTTCTTCTGCGAGGCTATCTGCACCTTCGTGTTCATCAGCGCCATCCTTGCTGCCGCTAGCCGCGCCGGCGAGAACGTTTTGATGCTCGCCATCTGCGTCGGCCTGATCGTTTGGGCCGTTGGCATGGGCATGGGCGGCATCACCGGCTTCGCCATGAACCAGGCCCGTGACCTTGGTCCTCGCATGGCCTATCAGGTGCTGCCGATCAAGAACAAGGCTGACAACAACTGGAAGTACGGCCTGCTCGTTCCTGGCATCGCTCCGTTTGTCGGCGCCGCTCTGGCTGCACTGTTTGTGCACGGTTTCTTGGGTATGTTCTAGTCCAAGGCTACATAGTTGTCCGCTTGCCGCATGGGGTAACTTCCCAGCGCGTCCTCGGACATGCAAAAAGGCTCGCTGCGCACTTCGTGCGGCGAGCCTTTTTGCGTCCTGCGGAATGCGCTGGGAAGTTACCCCATGCGGCAAGCTGCGGGGTCTTTGTTGCGTTCGTACAAGCAACCCAACATATACATCTGAATTTGGATGGGAGGGGCTTGTTGCTGGTAGGGGCGTAGGGCTGTTGTCGATACTTTGGGATGGATTGTGCTTTGGGTTGGGGCGGGGCTTTGAGATGAGGGCGGAACTTTGGGATGAGGGTTTACTTAGTTGAAGAGGGGCTTTATGGCCGAGAGGTAGTCTTTGGCTACGTCGGCTTTATCTGCTTGGAAGTTGTGCCAGGCCCACCATTGGACCATTCCTACAAAGCTTGAGGCTATGTGGTGTAGTAGGAAGCTTCGGTCCATGGTGCCGGCGGGGCCTGAGGGGTCGACGGGCACGGTTTCGGCTGCTCGTGACATGATGGTCTTGCGTAAGCAGTCGGCGAAGACGCGTGAGCCGGCGCCGGCTACCAGTGCCCGTACACCCTGCCGACGATTCCAGAGGTTGTTGAGGATATGCTCGACCTGTACGAGTGGGTCATCGAGGGGCGTACCGTCATCGTCGAGGGCATGGGTGCAGATATCGCGCACGAGCTCAGCGAGCAGGCCATCTTTGCTCTTGAAGAGCCCGTAGAACGTGGCCCGACCTACGTGGGCACGAGCGATGATGTCGCCGACGGTGATCTTGCCGTAGTCTTTCTCGCGCAGCAGCTCGGAGAACGCCGCAACGATGGCAGCGCGGCTTTTTGCCTTGCGGGCATCCATGGCTATGCGTCCGCGTGAACGAGCAGGCAGCGAAGCGTACCGGAGCAACTCTCGTAGGGGCGTTTCCCGGCGCCGTAGCCGACGGCTTCGATGCGGTAGCGTGTGGGCAGTTGGTCGGACGTGCGCAGCGCGGTGACGATGGCGGCGCCCGTGGGCGTCACGAGCTCGCCGGCGACCGGTGCGGGCGTGAGGGCGATATTGCCCGCCTGACACAGGTTGACGACAGCGGGGACGGGAATGGGCATGAGGCCGTGGGCACAGTGGATGGTGCCGTGACCCTCGGAGAGCGACTCGACCACGATGTCCTCAATACCAAGGTCGTCGAGGCAGATGGCGACAGAGCAGACGTCGACGATGGAGTCGACGGCGCCCACCTCGTGAAACAGGACGGTGTCGGGCGTTTTGCCGTGAGCCTTTGCCTCGGCATCAGCGAGTACGGAAAAAATGGCGAGGGCACGACGCTTGGCACCATCGCTTAGCTGCGAGCCATCGATGATGGCGGTGACATCCGCCAAAGAACGGTGGTGATGGTGGTGGGCGTGATGGTGACCCTCGTGGCCATGACCGTGGGCCTCATGATCATGATCGTGGCAGTGCTCGTGTTCGTGCTCGCTATGGTCATGATGGTGGTGCTCATGCTCGTGCGTGTGTTTGGCAGCTGCTTCGTTGCCGTAGAGCCAGGCCATATCGTGATCGTGGTTCTCGAGCTCCTCTGCAAGCCGGACGTCGAAATCGCAGGCGTCGATGCCATGCTTGTTTACGCGCGTCACGGCAATCTCAAAGCCGTCGACCGGCAGCGTGGCGAGCTGTTCACGCAGGTGCTCCTCGCTGGCGCCCAGGTCGAGCAGGGCCGCGACGGTCATGTCGCCGCTGATGCCCGAGGTGCCGTCGATGATAAGCGTGTGCTGATGGTTGGACATGAAATGCTCCTTAACGGGCGCGAGGTGTGCCGGCGCTCAGATGATTGATAAGACTTGCCTGGTAGGCGGCACCAAAGCCGTTGTCGATATTGACGACCGAAACGCCGCTGGCGCAGGAGTTGAGCATGGCGAGCAGCGCGGCTACGCCACCAAAACTCGCGCCGTACCCCACGCTGGTGGGAACGGCAATGACCGGACAGCTCACCAGGCCGCCGATAACGCTCGCCAGCGCGCCTTCCATGCCGGCAATGGCGATGACCACCTGAGCCTGGGCAAGCTCCTCGGCATGTGCGAGCAGGCGGTGCAGGCCGGCGACACCTACGTCGTAGAGGCGGTCGACCTCGTTGCCGTAGAACTCGGCCGTCAACGCGGCTTCCTCGGCGACGGGCAGGTCGCTCGTGCCGGCGCAGGCGACGACGATGCGTCCGTTGCCGGTAGGGGAGGGCTTGCCGCCCACGAGGGCAAGCTGTGTGTCTGGGACATATCCCAAGTCGATGCCGTTGCCGAGGAGCTCCGAGATACGGTCTGCTTTTTCGGCGTCCAGGCGCGTGACCAGGATGCGCTCCTGGCCGGCATCGCGCAGCGCTTCGATAATGGCGGCAATCTGCTCGGCGGTTTTACCGGCACCGTAGACAACCTCGCCGGCTCCCTGGCGAACCCCGCGCGAAAGATCGAGCTGCGCAAAGCCCAAATCGGCGGTTGGAGCCGTCTGCATGCGCGTGAGGGCGACAGCCGGGGTGACTGCTCCGCCGGCAACATCGCTCAGCAACTGCTCAAGATCTCGCTTATCCATATATGTTCCCTTCGACGGCGCAAAGTCTAGCACTCAAAGGGTATGTTTCCGAACACTAAGACAAAATTGTTCGGAAACTATAGGACAGACTGATTCAATTGTTAGACGGATCGGCTAGTCACGCAGGATGATGTCCATGGCGAGCATCAGGTTGCGCTCGTCGATGGCAAACGGGGCGGCTTCGCGCGTCTTGGGCTTGGCGCAAAACGCGATGCCCGTGCCCGCGGCCTGAATCATGGGGATGTCGTTGGCGCCGTCGCCGATCGCGACGGTGTGGGCCATGTCGACACCGCACTCAACCGCCCAATCCAGCAGCTGGATGAGCTTGGACTCCTTGGTCACGATGTCTGCCGCCAGCTTACCGGTGAGCTTGCCGTCCACGACCTCCAGGCGGTTAGCGAGGCAAAAGTCGATGCCCGCGGCGGCCACGATCTTGTCGGCGACCTCGTGAAAGCCGCCGCTTACCACGCCGACCTTCCAGCCCTTGCTGTGTGCCGAGCGCACAAGCTCCAGCGCGCCGGGGGTAAACGTCACGCGCTCAAAGGTGCGCTCGAATACGCTCTCATCCAAGCCGGCAAGCAGCCCCACGCGTTCCTCGAGCGCCTGCTTAAAGTCGAGCTCGCCGCGCATGGCGCGCTCGGTGATCTGCGCTACCTGCTCGCCCACGCCGGCCTCCTCGCCCAACAGGTCAATGACCTCCTGGTTGATGAGCGTGGAGTCGATATCCATAACGATGAGGCGTGCAGTCATGGCGGGCCTTTCCGAGTGCAGTTGTATTGGGGCACATTGTCGCACGCCGCGCGCCTGAGCGACGGCCACGGCGCATCAATTGTTTCGTCTCCGTCAAGTCTTTGGGCAGGAGCTACTTTTTCGCGGCACATCGACACAGGTGCGATAAGATAGAACGCCATGTCCGGCTGCGCGGTTTACGCAGGCCGGGCGAATCTGTACGACGCCGCCCGGAACGACACGGGGCGGCACAGATCCATAAAGGAGGATCACTGGTATGAGCCAGACCCGTCCCATCGATGAGCATTCCATGCACACCCGTACCTGCGGCGAGCTTCGCTTCGAGAACGTGGGCGAAGAGGTCACCCTCACCGGTTGGGTGAGCCGTCGCCGCGACCACGGCGGCCTTATCTTCTGCGACCTTCGCGACCGCGAGGGCATCACGCAGCTCACCTTCGACCCCGAGCACTCTGACGGCGACGCCTTTAAGATCGCCGAGACCATGCGTCCCGAGTGGCCCATCAAGATCCACGGCGTCGTGCGCGCCCGTGGCGAGGAGACCACCAACACTAAGCTCGCGACCGGCGAGATTGAGGTCCTGACCGACCACGCCGAGGTGCTCAACACGTCCGTCACCCCGCCGTTCCAGATCGAGGACGGCATCGAGACCAGCGAGGACACCCGTCTGCGCTATCGCTATCTGGACCTCCGCCGTCCCGAGATGATGGCCAACCTCAAGCTGCGCTCCGACTTCACCTTTGCCATTCGCGAGGCGCTGCACAACCGCGAGTTCATGGAGGTCGAGACGCCCTCCCTGTTTAAGTCCACGCCCGAGGGCGCCCGCGACTTCATCGTTCCCAGCCGTATCCAGCCGGGTAACTTCTACGCCCTGCCGCAGTCCCCGCAGCTCCTGAAGCAGCTGCTCATGGTCGGTGGCGTCGAGCGCTACTACCAGGTTGCCAAGTGCTTCCGTGACGAGGACTTGCGTGCCGACCGTCAGCCCGAGTTCACCCAGGTCGACATCGAGATGTCCTTCGTGGACCAGAACGACGTTATGAGCGCGCTCGAAGAAGTCCTGTCCGATGCCTTCGGTCGCATGGGTGTCGAGATGCCCACGCCGCTGCGTCGCATGAACTACTGGGAGGCCATGGACACCTATGGCTCCGACAAGCCCGATACCCGCTATGGCATGCACCTGGTCGACCTGACCGACATCTTTGCCAACTCCAAGTTCAAGGTCTTTGCGACTGCCGCGAACGAGGAGGGCTCTGTCGTCAAGGCCATCAACGCCAAGGGCGCCGGCGCCTGGGCACGTGCCAAGATCGATAAGCTCGCCGGCGTGGCCTCCACGTTTGGCGCCAAGGGCCTGGCCTGGATCGCCTTCCGTGAGGACGGCTCCATCAACAGCCCCATCGTCAAGTTCTTCTCGGACGAGGAGATGGCGGCTCTGCGCGAGCGCATGGACGTCGAGCCTGGCGACCTCGTGATGTTCGCCGCCGGCCCGCGCCTGCTCTCTGACGAGATCCTGGGCGGCATGCGTTCCCACATGGCCAATGCGCTCGAGATCAAGCGCGAGGGCCACGACTTCCTGTGGGTCGTCAACTTCCCGCTGTTCCACTGGGATGAGGACCGCAAGGCCTATGCAGCCGAGCACCAGCCCTTTACCCTGCCGACCGAGACCGACATCGCCAAGATCGAGGCCGACCCGTTGGCAGCCGGTTCTTGCACCTACGACTTTGTCATGGACGGCTTTGAGGCCGGCGGCGGCGGTATGCGTATCCACAACGCCGAGATGCAGATGTCCATGCTCAAGCTCCTGGGCTTCACCGAGGAGCGCGCCGAGTCTCAGTTTGGCTTCCTCATGGAGGCGCTCAAGTTTGGTGCGCCCCCGATGGGTGGTTTTGCTCTGGGCCTGGACCGCGTGTGCATGCTGCTCACCGGTTCCGACTCCATCCGCGACGTCATGGCGTTCCCCAAGACGGCCAGCGGCTCCGACCTTATGTCGGGTGCTCCGAGTGCCGTTTCCGGCGCCCAGCTCAAGGACGTCAGCCTGCGCCTGATGTAGGCGAGCGGCTACCTATTGCCAGCAACGAGGGAAGGACGTGTGCCTTCCCTCGTTTTTTGTGAGACGGGGGTGCGCCGGTAACGTACAATAACTACCACGTGGCTGGGTTTGCCGGCCGAATGTGCGATGTCGTGGGAGGGGACATGGTCGAGTTTACGAAGACGATTAAAGATCCGTTGGGACTGCATGCCCGCCCGGTTGCGCTGCTCTATGACATCATTGCCAAGCATCGTAGCGACGTGTCGGTCAGCATCGGCGACCGCCATACCGACGGTCGCGACGTTATGGGCCTCATGGCTCTCTACGGCGAGTGCGGCGAGGATATCGTGTTCCGCGTTTCGGGCGTAGACGAGGCTTCCTGCGTTACGTCGATCCGAAACCTCTCACTCTAAACATGACAGGGCGCGGCAAAGGACAGCTCTTTGCCGCGCCCTTTTGTTTCGTATAGGAAACTTTTTCGAAATCTGAAGGGGAACCCTTTCCAAAAAGTTAACCACGTGTTAGTTTACTAAAGCGAACATAGACGTGGTTAACTTTTATCGCGTCGATGTTGAGGACGAACTGACGTTAGGAGCCACTCATGTCTTGCGGACCGCAGATGCCGGCCATGCCGCTTTCGATGGTAAAAGCGGGCGAAACCGTGCGCGTGTCTCGCGTAAAGGGCAATGAGGACATGAAGCACCACCTCAAGGACCTCGGCTTTGTCGAGGGCAACGAAATCCACGTGGTGAGCTCGAGCGGCGCCAATATCATCGTCACGGTGCTGGGCGCACGCTTTGGCATCGATTCCAAGGTTGCCATGCACATCATGACCGTCGGTTAGTCCGCAGCATTTCATAAAAACCGAAAGGGGGACAAGAGGATGAAGACGTTGAGTGACGTTAAGGTGGGCGAGAGCTCTACCATCGTCAAGCTTCACGGCGAGGGTGCGCTTCGCCGCCACCTTATGGACTTGGGGCTCATCAAGGGCACTTCGTTCAAGGTCGTGAAGGTCGCGCCGCTCGGTGATCCGGTCGAGATCAACGTGCGCGGCTACGAGCTTTCCATCCGCAAGGAGGAGGCGGCCGTCGTCGAGGTCCAGTAAGGGCTTGCGACGTATATTTCTGCAGATAAAGTTAGGTTTTTCTAACTTAATGCAGCATCTTTGAAGCACATTATCCAGCCTGCGCGGAGAAAGCAGCGCAGGCACACAAGGAAGAAGGATTGAATGGCGGATTCTCAGATCCATGTCGCGCTGGCGGGTAACCCCAACTGCGGCAAGACCACGCTTTTCAACCTGATCACCGGCGCCAACGGCTACGTTGGCAACTGGCCCGGCGTCACGGTTGAGAAAAAGGAAGCCAAGCTCCTAAGCGACAAGAACGTTACCATCACGGACCTCCCCGGCATCTACTCGCTTTCCCCCTACAGCCCCGAGGAGCAGTGCTCGCGCGATTACCTCATGAGCGGCGAGCCCGATGTGGTCGTCCAGGTTGTCGACGCCACCAACCTCGAGCGCAACCTGTACCTGGCGCTTCAGGTCATCGAGACCGGCCTGCCCGTGGTCGTCGCCCTCAACATGGCCGACTTGGTCGAGAAGAACGGCGACAAGATCGACACGGACAAGCTCTCCAAAAAGCTCGGATGCCCGGTCATGATGATCTCCGCCCTTAAGAACAAGGGCATCAAGGAGCTCTTCGAGCAGGTCAAGAAGTCTGCTGCTTCCAAGGGCGAGGTGCCGGAGCACAAGTTCGACTCCTCCATCGAGGACGTTCTGACGCACATCGAGAACAACCTTCCGGCGAGCGTTCCCGCCAACAAGCGCCGCTATTACGCCGTCAAGCTGTTCGAGCGTGATGCAGACGCCTGCAAACTCATCAACCTCACCAAGGAGAAGGCCGCTCGCGTAGAGCAGTTGGTCGCCCAGTGCGAGCAGGACTGCGACGACGATGCCGAGTCCATCATCACCGGTGAGCGCTATGGCGTCATCGCGCACATCATCGATGAGTGCCTCACCAAGGCCCCGGCCAAGATGAGCACCTCCGAGAAGATCGACCGTGTGGTTACCAACCGTATCCTGGGCCTGCCGATCTTTGTGGTCATCATGTTCTGCGTGTACTACATCGCCGTTTCTACCTTGGGCGGCACGGTGACCGACTTCACCAACGACCAGCTCTTCGGCACCGACGGTTGGTATGTGCTCGGTCAGGGCCGCGATGCTTACGATGAGGCTGTCGAGGCCGCGGGTGACGACGCCGACTCGGTCGACCCGGCACAGTACGGCCCCTATGTCCCGGGTATCACCACCATGGTGCACGACGCCCTCGTGGCGGGTGGCACCGAGGACGGTGGCCTGGTCGATTCGCTGGTCTGCGACGGTATCGTTGGCGGCCTGGGCGCCATCTTCGGCTTTGTGCCGCAGATGTTCCTGCTGTTCGTGATGCTGTCCTTCCTGGAGGACTGCGGCTACATGGCCCGCGTCGCCTTTATCATGGACCGCGTGTTCCGCCGCTTTGGCCTGTCCGGTAAGTCGTTCATCCCCATGCTCGTGTCCTCAGGCTGCGGCGTCCCCGGCGTCATGGCCACCAAGACCATCGAGAACGAGAAGGACCGCCGCATGACGGTCATGACCACCACGTTCATCCCCTGCGGCGCCAAGCTGCCGATCATCGCCCTGCTCATGGGCTCCATCATTGGCGATTCTTCCACCACGGCCGCATGGATCAGCCCGCTTTTCTACTTCCTGGGCGTCTTTGCCGTCATCGCCTCGGGCCTCATGCTCAAGAAGACCAAGCTCTTCGCCGGCCGTCCGACCCCGTTTGTCATGGAGCTTCCTGCCTACCACTTCCCGGCGATCCGTTCCTGGGCGCTGCACGTGTGGGAGCGCTGCTGGGCCTTTATCAAGAAGGCCGGCACGGTCATCTTTGCGTCCACCGTCGTCGTTTGGTTCCTCTCCAACTTTGGTAGCTATAACGGTTCCTTTGGCTTCCTGCCTGCGATGGACGGCATCCCCGAGGAGTTTATGGACTACTCCGTGCTTGCCATGCTGGGCAACCTGGTCGCTTGGATCTTCGCCCCGCTCGGCTTTAGCACCTGGCAGGCCACCGCGCTGACTGTCTCTGGCCTCGTCGCCAAGGAGAACGTCGTCGCCACCGCCGGCTCGCTGCTGTCCGTCGCCGACGCGGGCGAGACCGACCCGAGCCTGTGGACCGCGTTTGCCGGCATGTTCCCCACCATGGGCGCTTGCGTTGCCTTCGGCGCCTTCAACCTGCTGTGCGCTCCGTGCTTTGCCGCCATTGGCACCATCCGCAACCAGATGGATTCCGGCAAGTGGACCGCGATTGCCATCGGCTACGAGTGCGCCTTCGCTTGGGTTATCGGCCTGTTCATCAACCAGTTCTACAACCTGCTTGTGCTGGGACAGTTTGGTATCTGGACGATTGTGGCCATCGTGCTGCTGGTTGCGATGCTCTTCCAGATCTTCCGTCCCATGCCCAAACATGCATGGACCGACGAGGACGAGACCAACACTGCTTCTGCCGCAGTTTCCGCCTAAGTCCGAATAAGGATTAACCCCTTTCCACGAGCCCGGGTGTCCCAGCGACCCCGGGCTTTTTGTGCATGGGAGACAGATTACTTTGCCCCAGAAGTTAAGATGTGGCGTTTCCGCAGATAAAACCGACCAAAATAAACCTGTCCCTTTTTGGTAAGTGGAGAATGGGGTAAAGTAAGTGATGGTTAACTAAAGGAGGCTTGCTATGGCACCTATCGATATTGTTGTACTGGCTGTTATCGGCGTTGCGTTTGTCGCCGTGTGCGTGCGCATCTACCGCAAGGGCGCTTGCGCCGACTGCGCCCAGGGTGGCGTTTGCACGGGGCATTGCTCCAACAAAAAGACGTGCGCCGCGCTTAAAGGCGTAGACAAAATCGCCGAAGACTTGGGCCGCGGTATCAAATAAGGTCCAGACATCCAAGCGCCTCGCGAGCATCCGTTCGCGGGGCGCTTTGCGCATTTGGGCGCGAGCGCGGTGAGTTGAAGAGTATTTTTGGGGTATCGTTAACTGAACTGTAAATTGGCAACTTATCTATAACGGAGTAATCCCATGAGCGCTCGCGTAACCATGAAGGACATAGCCGCCGAGCTTGGCGTTTCCATCAATACCGTGCACAAGGCCCTGACGGGAAAGGCCGGCGTGAGCGAATCCGTGCGCGCCAAGGTGAACGCCAAGGCCGAGACCATGGGCTATCACCGCAACACAAGTGCCTCAAGCCTGCGCCGCAAGGATATCAATCTGGTGTTTTGCTTGCCCCGCGCATCGCGCGAGGGCGCGTACTTTTTCCGTTACCTGTGGGAAGGCTGCAATCGCTTTGAACAGGAGGTCATCGACCAGGGCATTACGGTTGAGCGTGTTGAATTTGGCGTGGGCGGCTACGCCGATGCGCTCGAGCAAATCGACGAGCGTTTGCAGGTGGGTGAAAAGATTGATGGCTTGCTTGCCTATGCGCCGGGCGACGATCGTTCAACTGAGCTTTTGGGGCAGATTGCCGAGGCGGGCGTGACGATCGAGCTCGTCGACGGCGACCGTCCGCATTTGAATCGTTTGGGTGCGAGCTTGGCCGATTATTCGACGGCGGGTAGCCTTATGGCCGAGCAGGCGGCAAACCTGGTCCATGCTTCTGGGGCCGACGCCCGCGTGCTCCTTTTGACAGGCGACCCGTATACCGATTCGCACTATCTAACCGCCCGCGCCTTCCACAATTACCTGCGCGAACGTGATATTCCATGGCAGGTTGAGGATCTTGCAGGTGCCCATGCGCAAGTCAAACAGCTCGAGCATGAGCTCGAAAAGCGCTTGAGTGCGCCGGACGCCCCCGAGCTTATCTGCAGCGTTTTTGCCGTTGGTTCCGAAGCGGTTGCCGACGCGCTCGTCTCGAGCGGCAAGGCCGGTCAGGTCATGGTGATCGGCAACGACCTGTTTCCCGAAAGTGCTCTGGCCTTGCGCCGCGGTATCTTTACCAATATTGTCTATAAGGACCCGACGAGCCTGGCGTATCGCGGCGCTAAGACGCTGGGCGATTATCTGCTGTGGGGAAGGATCCCGACGGAGCCCGTCCAGAAGGGCGCCGTCGAGATGGTGTTTGCCAGCAATGTCGACCGCTACTGCGAACTTGCGGGAATTTAGCCGATTGAGCAGGTACCCCCTCTTACGACGTGCATTTTTGGGAGTATTCAGCATTGGCATGCCCTGAATGAGGTGCAGAACGACTGTTTTAAGTGCCCCCGATGGCGTAATTTGCCATCGGGGGCATTTTTTATGCCGATCGGGCGCTATCTGCGTTCCAAATAGGACGCTGAGGATGGCGCACGGCGCGCTCCAATGCTGAATACTCCCAAAAATGTACGTCGGGACATGACCCACCTGAGCAAAAGCGCTCAAGTTCGGTGTTCGGGGACGCCAACCGGTCCGCAATACATGCAAGTCACATCTCCAGCAACCGTTGAACGGGCAAAATCTACCGTTCACCCCGTGATGGTTAGGTGAACGTTCACCTAATGTTCCATTTTGCATTACTATAGTGAACGTTCACCTAAAGGATAACGAGCGCGCCGTGCGCCCGCGTTGCCAGCAAAGGGGCTGTTTGATGAAAAACTTTATGGACGATCAGGATTTCCTGCTGAGCACTAAGACCGGCGAGGAGCTGTTCCACAACTTTGCCGAGGACATGCCCATCGTCGACTATCACTGCCACATTTCTCCCAAGGAGATTTGGGAGGACAAGCGTTTCGAGAACATCACCGAGGTTTGGCTGGGCGGCGACCACTACAAGTGGCGCCTGATGCGTGCCAACGGCGTCGACGAGCGTTTTATCACTGGCGACGCCCCTGCTCGCGAGAAGTTCCAAAAGTGGGCCGAGACCCTGGGTCGCTGCGTTGGCAACCCCGTCTTTGAGTGGAGCCACCTGGAGCTTAAGCGCTACTTTGGCTACGAGGGCGTCCTCAACGGCAAGACTGCCCAGGAGGTCTGGGACCTTGCCAACGCCAAGCTCGCTGAGGCTAGCTTTACCTGCCGCAACCTGATCAAGCATTCCAACGTCCGCATGATCTGCACTACCGACGACCCCGCCGACAGCTTTGAGTGGCACAAGAAGATTGCCGCCGACGACAGCTTTGACGTTCAGGTCGTTCCCGCCATGCGCCCCGATGCCGCTTTGCGCATCGAGCGCGGCCAGGAGTTTGCCGACTACTGCAAGCACCTCTCCGAGGTTGCCGGCGTTGAGGTCAGCGACTTTGAGGGCATGAAGGCTGCCATTTCCAAGCGCTACGACGTTGCTCGCGAGCTGGGCTGCCGCGCATCCGACCACGCACTCGACTACGTTATGTACGTCCCGGCTACCGCCGACGAGATCGAGGCTATCTTTGCCAAGGGTCTGGCTGCCGAGCCGCTTACCGAGGAAGAGGTCCTCAAGTACAAGACTGCCTTTATGCAGTTTGTCGCTGGCGAGTATGTCCGTCTGGGCTGGGCCATGCAGTTGCACTTTGGCTGCAAGCGCGACAACAATCGCGCCATGTTTGCCAAACTCGGTCCCGATACCGGCTACGACTGCATCTCCAACTACACGCCGTCCGACCAGCTCGCCGATTTCCTCAACTCCATTCAGGAGACTTGCGGCCTGCCCAAGACCATCCTGTACAGTCTGAACCCCATCGACAACACCATGATCGATACCGTGATGGGCTGCTTCCAGGAGGCTCCGACTGCCGGTAAGATCCAGAACGGCTCCGCCTGGTGGTTCAACGACAACGAGGTCGGTATGCGCGAGCAGCTCACGGCTCTGGCTAACGAGGGCGTGCTGGGCAACTTTGTGGGCATGCTTACCGATTCCCGCTCCTTCCTGTCCTATCCGCGCCACGAGTACTTCCGTCGCGTGCTGTGCAGCGTGATCGGCGAGTGGGTCGAGCAGGGCAAGTACCCGGCCGACATGGAGCTGCTGGGCGAGGTTGTACGCGACATCAGCTACAACAATGCGGTCCGCTACTTTGGCTTTGACCTGGACACCGTCGAGGCCTAAGCCCGCATCAAATCACATCGAACTCGGGAGCGCCTTTGCCACACGCGGCGCCCCGTTTTGCTTGCACGCTAACAGTTATCTAAGGAGAGACATAGATGGAGAACATCAGCTATGATGCGCTCGAGAAGATCGGCTACAAGGGCTACCTGCTGTCCAAGGACGCTCCCGAGAAGGTTTTGCAGTTTGGCGAGGGCAATTTCCTGCGCGCCTTCGTCGACCGCTTTTTTGACATGGGCAACGAGGCCACCGGCTGGAACGGCAAGGTCGTCATGGTGCAGCCCATCAGTGGCGCCTTTGGCTTTGCCGACGGTATCAATGCCCAGGACGACCTGTACACCGTGCTGATGCGCGGCAAGGAGAACGGCAACACGGTTGACGAGTCCCGCGTGATTAGCGCCTGCAGCCGCTGCCTCAACCCGTATCGCGAGGACGACTACCGCGCCATGATGGAGGTCGCCGTCTCCGACGACCTGGAGATCATCGTCTCCAACACCACCGAGGCCGGTATCGCCTACGACCCGTCCTGCAAGGCCGACGACATGCCGCCTGCGAGCTTCCCCGCCAAGCTTGCCCAGGTGCTCCACACTCGCTGGGCCGCCGGTAAGCCGGGCGTCATCGTCCTCGCCTGCGAGCTCATCGATCACAACGGCGAGGAGCTGCTGCGCATCATGAACCAGTACGTGAGCGACTGGGGTTGGGAGGACGAGTTTGCGCAATGGATGGCCAACGACTGCACCGTCTGCACCACGCTCGTCGACACCATCGTCCCCGGCCGCATCCGCGATCCCAAGGAGGCCGCGGCGGTTGCCGAGCGTCTGGGCTATGAGGACCCCTTCCTGGCCGTGCGCGAGCCCTTCCAGATGTGGGGTATCCAGGGCGACGAGTCGCTTGCCGAGAAGCTTCCCTTTGTGAAGGCTGGTCTTCCGGGTGTCTTTGTTACCCCCGATGTCACGCCGTACAAGAAGCGCAAGGTCCGCATCCTCAACGGTGCCCATACCGCCTTCGTTCCGGGTTCCTGGGTTGCCGGTTTTGACATCGTGCGCGACTGCATGCATGACGAGACCGTTCGCGGCTTCATGAACACCATGCTCTACGACGAGGTCATTCCGACGCTTGCCGCCGACCTGGATGTCGAGGACTGCAAGGCCTTTGCCGCCGCTGTCGAGAATCGCTTCGACAACCCGTTTATCGACCACGCGCTGCTCTCCATTTGCCTCAACTCCACGGCTAAGTGGCGCGCCCGTGACCTGCCCACGCTCAAGGACTACGTTGCCGAGACCGGCAACCTGCCCAAGTGCCTGGCGACGAGCCTTGCTACGCTCATTGCCTTCTATACGCAGGAGCTCGTTGCTCGCGAGGGCGATGGCCTGCACTTGCGCCGCGCCGACGGCACCGAGTACACCGCTCAGGACGACGCCTTCGTACTCGATTTCTACGCCGCCCACGCCGGTGCCGACGATGCCCAGCTGGTGCACGACGTGCTCACCAACGAGCAGATGTGGGGCGAGGACCTTACGCAGATCGCCGGTCTTGAGGAGTTTGTCGTCAGTGCGCTCGCCGTCGTGCGCACCGAGGGTGCCAAGCAGGCCTTCGCCAACGCTCAGGCGTAAATATCCGGCGCGGGTGTGGAATGGCATGCCCGCGCTTCGACTTCTGCTCAACCTGTAGGGTTAGGACTCTTTGTAATGAACACTATCCAGATCAATCCGGCCGACAACGTGATCGTCGCGCTGTCGCCGCTTGCCAAGGGCACCGCCGTCGCGGTTCCCGGGGTGGGCGAGGTCGTGGCCGCGGAGGATATTCCGCAGGGCCATAAGATGGCGGTGCGCGCGGTTGCCGCAGGGGAGGACGTCATCAAGTACGGCTTGCCCATCGGACACGTGACGGGCGATGTCCAGCCCGGTCAGTGGCTCCACACGCACAATGTGAAGACCAACCTTTCGGGCGAGGTCGAGTACACCTACAACCCCACACATCCGGTCGTGGATCCCGTTGAGCCCGAGACCTTTATGGGGTTCCGCCGCGCCGACGGTCGTGCCGCGACGCGTAATGAGCTGTGGATCATCCCCACGGTCGGCTGTGTCAACGAAGTCGCCCGTGCCATGTGTGAGCAGGCCCAGGATCTGGTCGATGGCTCGCTCGAGGGCGTCTACTACTTCCCGCATCCCTTTGGCTGCTCGCAGACCGGCGCCGACCATGCCCAGACGCGTCGTCTGCTGGTGGCGCTCTCGCGTCACCCAAATGCGGCCGGCGTGCTGTTCCTGTCGCTCGGTTGCGAGAACTGCACACACCAGCAGGTGCTCGACGAGCTCGGTGACTTCGATCACGAGCGCGTCCGCTTCCTCACCTGCCAGGACGTTGCCGACGAGCAGGTCGAGGGCCACAAGATTCTGGCCGAGCTGGCAGACCTGGCCAAGCAGGCCAAGCGTGAGCCCATTCCAGCCTCCGAGCTGGTCATTGGTCTTAAGTGTGGCGGTTCTGACGGTCTTTCGGGCATTACCGCCAACCCCACGATCGGTCGCGTGAGCGATATGGTCGTCGCCCGCGGCGGCACGTCGGTGCTTACCGAGGTGCCCGAGATGTTTGGCGCCGAGAGTATCCTGCTCGATCGCTGTGAGAACGAGCAGGTCTTTGACGCCGCGTCCGACATGCTCAATGGCTTTAAGGACTACTTTATTAGCCACGGCGAGGTCGTCTACGAGAACCCGAGCCCCGGCAACAAGGACGGCGGTATTACCACGCTCGAGGACAAGAGCTGCGGCTGCGTGCAAAAGGGCGGATCTGCCCCCATCGTCGACGTGCTGCCGTATGCCGGCCAGGCAACTAAACACGGCCTGAACATGCTGTGCGGTCCGGGCAACGACATGGTATCCACCACGGCGTTGACGGCAGCTGGCTGCCACGTGATTCTGTTCTCGACCGGCCGCGGCACACCGTTTGGCGCGCCGGCGCCTACGCTCAAAGTGTTCACCAACCAGCGTTTGTGCGACCACAAGGCCAATTGGATGGACTTTAACGCCGGCGTGATTGCCACGGGTGAGCGCACGCTCGACGAGGCCGCCCGCGATTTGTACCAGCTGGTGCTACAGACGGCGAGCGGTAAGCTCACGAGTGCCGAGCGCCGTGGCTGTCACGAGATCAGTATCTGGAAGGACGGCGTCTGCTTGTAGCGGCAAGTGCGCCCAAGCATAGCGCGATGTCATCGGCCCCGTCGGGAGTGTTCCCGGCGGGGTTTCCGTTTTGTGGTTAAGTGAAATAATTGGAAAATACGATAAACGTTCACCTATCTCATGGGTGTCCAGCATGGCACATTTACCAGCAGACAATAGGTCTTAGAGCCTCAATTGTGTCCGTTCGGCGGTAAAAATCGACCGTTCGGGGATAATATGCAAGTGAACGTTCACCTCTCGTAAGGAATCGCGCATAATCTAACTAAACGTTCACCCTGAACGCTGGGCAGACAGATGTCAGTGTGGACTCAAATGTCTTGTTCCAAGACAATCGAGAAAAGAGAGGGAGCTCGATGACTAACAAGATCGGTAAAAAGCGCAAGATCACATTCTGGACGCGCTTGGGCTTTGGTATGGGCGGCATGCTCAACTCCGGTGCCCTGACCTTTACGCACAGCTACATGGTGCTGTTCCTGTCCACGGAGTGCGGTCTGTCCGCAGGCGAGGCTGCGCTGATCAGCTCGTTCGCCATCTATCTCAACGCCATTCTGTGCCCGCTTATGGGCTTTGTGGCCGATAACTTCTACGCTACCAAGATCGGCCGTATCTTTGGCCGCCGCCGTTTCTGGATCTTGCTGGCAATCCCGATGATGGTCGCCGAGCCGCTCATCTTTGTGGCTACGCCGTTCGGTTTCCCGTACTACTTTGTGCTGTACCTGATCTACAACGTCGCGTATACGTTCTGCACCGCCAACCTGTCGCCGCTTACCATCGAGATGACCGACGACTTCAAGGAGCGTACGTACCTCACCGGCTACAAGCACCTCTTTGGTAACGCCGCCGGCTTCCTGATGGCAGCACTCGTCGGCTTTGGCTTTGGCACCTTCGGCGAGACCAACCCGTTCAGCTACTTCATCATCGCTACGGTCAACGCTTCGGTCATGGCAATCTCGCTGCTCTGCGTGTACCTGTCCACGTGGGAGCACACCCCCGAGGAGGTCGCTCAGGAGAAGATCGAGAGCGTCGGCGAGGGCATCAAGAAGTTCTTTATCGACGTTATCTCCACCTTCCGCAACAAGTCCTTCCGCAAGGTCCTGTATGCACAGGTCTCCACGAAGCTCGCTGCTGCCTGCTGGTCTGCGTGCCTGTCCTTCTTCATCGTCTACTGCCTGCAGATTCCTAAGTCCTACGAGTCCGTGATGGAGATGCCTGGCAAGGTCGTCGCTATCGTCTGCACCGCCATCTGGGTCGCCCTCATGGCCAAGAAGGGCTTCCACAAGTCTTGGTACCTGGCAAATGTCGGTTGCGCTGCGTGCATCATCGCCTTCAACTACTTCGCCTTTGGTCAGATCAACGGCACCTCCACGGTCGCCATCGCCATGATCGCCTACCCCATCATCTTCGCCATCTGGAAGTTCTTCTACGTCGGCTTCCAGTACCTGCCCGATGTTCTGCTCAACTACATCCCCGATGTCGATGAGCTCATCACCCTGCGTCGTCGCGAGGGTATCTACAGCTCCGCTCAGCAGCTCTGCCAGCAGATCGCCCAGGCTATCGCCGTCAACGTATGGGCTATCGTCCTTGCTGCCTCCGGCTTCATTCAGACCGCCGGCAATAGCGACGCCGTGACCCAGCCCGCTACCGTGCCTCTGTATATCTGCGGCTACATGATCATCGGCTGCGCCGGCTTCTTCCTGCTTGCGGCCGTCCTTGCCCGCGGCATCAAGATCGACAAGGAGCAGTGCGACGTCCTTTGCGACGAGATTCACCGAGTCAAGGAGGGTGGCAAGATGGCCGACGTCAAGCCCGAGGTCAAGGCGCTTTGCGAGGAGCTCTCCGGCTTTAAGTACGAGGACTGCTTTGCCCACAACAACGTTGGCTTCCAGGACGGTAGCGTAACTCCCGCCGAGTAAGGCCGACATATCGTCCAAATCACAGGGCCGTGCCACCGGAATTCCGCCGGCAGGCACGGCCCTTTTTCAACAGCGTACAATTTGCCTTTAGAGCATTTTTTTTGAGGGAGAAACCCATGGAGACGAACGTTATCTGGCGCAACGCGCGCGCGGCGGTTATCGAGCTTGACGACGGCGGTTACTTTACCTGCGCCGATACGTGGGAGATCTTTGTCAACGACGAGCCCGTCGGTACCACGAATACGGTCGAGACCTATGTCGACGGCCTGACCCCCGGCAAGCGCAACCTGGTCCGTTTTGTCTGTGGCGAGCGTGAGCTGAGCGTAGGTGTCACCACGCCGGCTGAGCCCTTTACCATCAACGTTCGCGACTGTGGCGCCAAGGGCGATGCCGAGCATGATGACACCACCAACATCCAGGCTGCCATCATGGCCTGTCCCAAGGACGGGCGCGTGCTGATTCCCGCCGGTAGCTATCGTATCAAGTCCCTCTTCCTTAAGAGCAATATCAACATCGAGCTCGCCGACGGGGCAGTGCTGCTGGCCCGCCACGATCGTGCCGCGCTTGCCTACATTCCGGGCACGGTCACGGGCAACGAGGGCGCCGGTTATGCCGGTACCGATATGCTGCCCCTGGGCCGCTGGGAGGGGGAGAGCTTCTCGACCTACTGTTCTACCTTTACGGGTCTGGGCGTGCACGACGTGTGCATCTATGGTCGCGGCGCGATTGACGGTCAGACCGATTTTGCCGAGGACAACTGGTGGAACAAGGACTTTAAGAACATCTTCCGTCCCGAGGAGGGCCGCGAGGTCGCCCGTCCGCGCATGATCTTCCTGTCCGAGTGCCAAAACGTGAGCCTTGCCGGCTTTACCGTGCGCAACAGCCCGGCGTGGAATATCCATCCCGTCCTGTGCGAGCATGTCGACGCGCTTTGCCTGTCGATCGAGGGTCCCAAGAACTCCCACAACACCGACGGTTTCGATCCCGAGAGCTGCGGCTTTGTCCGCATCCTTGGCTGTCAGTTCTCGGTGGGCGATGACTGCATCGCCATCAAGAGCGGCAAGCTGGGCATTGAGCCCGAGCTTCGTCCCGCTACGCACGACGTGCTGATCTCTCACTGCTACATGCACGATGGTCACGGCGCCGTGGTCCTGGGTTCAGAGGCCGCCGGCGGCATCAAGGACCTTACCGTGAGCAAGTGCCTCTTTGAGCGCACCGACCGCGGCCTGCGCGTCAAGACCCGCCGCGGGCGCGGCAAGGATGCCGTCAACGAGGGCATTACCTTTGAGCACATTCGCATGGACGAGGTGCTCACGCCCTTCGTGGTCAACTCCTTCTACTTCTGTGACAAGGACGGCAAGACCGATTACGTGCAGTCTCGCGAGGCGCTGCCTGTCGACGACCACACGCCCGGCTTTGGTGCCACGACGTTTTGCGATATCGAGGCCACTAACTGCCACGCGGCCGCTGCCTACATCACGGGCCTGCCCGAGAGTAAAGTAACGCGCCTGACGTTCCAGGATGTCCACGTGACCTTCGCGCCGGATGCCGAGCCCTTTGTCCCGGCCATGGCCTGCGGCGTTGAGCCCATGGTGCGTCAGGGCATCATTGCGCAAAACGTCAAGGTACTCGATCTGCAAAATGTGGTGATCGAGGGCCAGGACGGCGAGGAACTGCAGCTCCAGAACGTCGACAAGGTTATCCGTGCGTAGGCGTTTGCTCCTAAACAATTAAATTCGGTATGTCGCGGCGCGCGATGGGCAGGGCCTTCCCGACCCATTGCGCGAACTTTTTATATGCCGAAACTGCAACGTAGACGGTCTACGACGAAAGGACGCGGTGACTGATGATGAGTGAGAGACGATTTTTTGAGGTTTCGCCCGAGCGTGCGGGGGCATATCACAGTATCTCTAAGGCCTTGGAGGCAATTGACGAATCCTGTCCGAATGACGGACGGCCGGTGACAATCCATATCGAGCCGGGCGAGTATCGCGAGCGGGTCGAGATTCATCGCTCGCATGTGACGATTGAGGGAGAGACGGCCGATAGCGTGCGTATCGTGGGCGGCTTGGGCGCCAAGATGCCCTCGGGGGACGGCAGCGGCCAGGACGGAAAGCTCGGCACCTTCCGCACGTATACGGTGCTGGTCGATGCCGATGACGTGACGCTTGCAAACCTCACGATCGAAAACGATGCGGGCGATGGGCGCGAGGTCGGTCAGGCGATTGCCCTGTATGCTGATGGCGACCGTCTGGTTGTCGATGCCTGCTGCATTAAGGGACACCAAGACACGCTGTTTTTGGGTCCGCTGCCGCCGCATGAGGCCAAACCGGGCGGGTTTATAGGACCCAAACAGTATGCGCCGCGCCGGGTGGGGCGCCAGTATTTTCGACGTTGCCGGATCGAGGGCGATGTCGACTTTATCTTTGGCGGCGCGCGCGCCTACTTTGAGGGGTGCGAGATTCGCTCGCTCAACCGCGATATGGACGTGAACGGCTACGTGACGGCGGCGTCGACGCCCGAAGGCGAGCCGCACGGCTTTGTGTTCCACGGCTGTTCGTTTACAGCTCCGGATGGCGTGGCGCCGGATTCGGTCTACCTGGGTCGTCCTTGGCGCGAATGGGCGCAAACTGTGCTGATCGATTGCTGGCTGGGGCGACATATCAAGCGCGAAGGCTGGTGGGATTGGAATAAGCCGGCGGCACACAACTGCGTGCAGTATGCTGGCGCGATTCTGCATGGGCCGGCGGGTGATACTACCGGCTGGGTGCCGTGGGCGAATGAACTCGATGTGATGGCTGCCGCCGGGTACGCTCGCGAGCAGGTGCTTGCCGGTGTGGATGGCTGGGATCCCGAGGGCGGCGACGGTGATGCGGTTGAGACGGCTGAACTGTCTGCCAACGGCCGCACCGTGCACATCGAGACGTACTGCGAAGACGAACCTGCGCTGCGTGCCCGGCTGAAGCGCGAGGGGCGTTCGGCTGCTTTTACGGGCAAGACTCCTGCAGATTTTGAGGCATGGAAGATTGCGACCAGGGCTCGTCTGTACGATGTTTTGGGCCTTTTGCTTATGGACCGCGTCCCGATTGAGATTCGTGAGCTCAGCCGCGTGCGGGTTGCCGGCGGCATCGTGCGCACTCATGCGATGTTGCAGGTCGAGCGCGATGTTTGGATGCCGTTCTACCTGTTGGAACCGTCTCATCCTAAGCTTGATGAGCGGGGACTCAAACGCTGTTATATCTGCCCGCATGGCCATCAGGGAGCGGGTGCAGCAAGCGTAGCCGGTGTTGCGGGCGTGCCGGCTGTCGATGATGCCGTGCGTAAGTTCAATTACGACTACGGTCTGCGTTTGGCACGCATGGGTTACGTGACCGTCTGCCCTGATGCGCGCGGTTGGGGATACCGTCGTGACTGGAAGGGTCAGGGCGATGACGAGAACAGCTACCTGCGCGGTACGTGTCTGAATCAAGCACGTATGGCCGAGCCACTGGGTCTTACGGTCGCGGGCCTCAACGTCTGGGACAACATGCGCTTGATCGATTACTTGGAGGCGCGCGGCGACATTGCCATGGATGACCTGGGTTGCTTTGGTTTTTCGGGTGGCGGCTACATGACGTTGTACCTGGCCGCACTCGACCCGCGTGTGCGCAAGGCGTTTGTCTCGGGCTATCTGTACGGTGTCGACGATTCGCTGCTGCATCTCAATGGCAATTGCAGCTGCAACTACACACCCGGACTTTGGCGCTTACTCGACATGGGCGATATTGCCTCGCTCATCGCGCCGCATCCGCTGCTGGTGCAAAGCTGCGAGGAGGATCATCTGAACGGTTCGCGCGGGCTGAAAAATGTTGACGAGCAGCTCGAGATCGTGCGCGATGCCTACAAGTTGCTGGGCCGCAGAGATGCTCTGCGGCACGAGGTGTGTCCGGGTGGACACCATCTGGGCGTGACACATCTTGCCGAGGATATCGAATGGCTCGATTCGCACGTTGCGGAATGCGCCCGTGCATAGCCCCTCGGCATGCTGCGAATAAACGGTACGTTCCTGTATGACCGCCGATGGGCGGATGAGGAGAAGATTATGGAAACGAAGAGCTTGAGTGAATCGACCATTTGCTGCTTTGGCGATTCGACCACATGGGGCGATAACGGATGCGGCGCAGGCGGTAACGACATCTCCTGGACTTCGCATCTGGGCGCGTTGCTGGGAGGCGCGGTCGTCGAGAACTTTGGCATCAAGGGTTCGCGCATCGCCATCAAGGCCGACCGTACCGATTCGTTTGTCGAGCGCCTGGACGGTATCGACGATGCGGCCGATATCTACATCGTCTTTGGCGGCGTCAACGACTTTAGCCGCAACGTGCCGCTTGGAGAGCTGGGCAGCACGGACGTGCATGAGTTCTACGGTGCACTCGATTACCTGATCCGTACCATCACGGCACGCTCGCCTCGGGCAAAGCTCGTGTTTATGACGCCGTGTAAGACGAGCGGTAAGCACGAGAAGGATATTCCGGCGAGCGACGAGGCGAACCATTTGGGGTTGACGCAGGTCGCCTACGTGCGAGCGATACTCGAGGTCTGCGACCGCTACTCCGTGCCGGTGATTGACCTGTATGCGCAAAGCGGTATCAGCCCGTTTTTGCCGGAGCACCGCGAGCTCTATATGCCGGACGGTCTGCATTACAGTCCTGCCGGCTATGAGCGCCTGGCGCATCGCATCGCCGCGGGTCTCACCGCCGTTTGCCGCTAAAAGTCTGCCGTTCGCGAGGAATATAGGGTTAACGTTCACCCTATATTCCTCGTTCGCGTTACACTAGGGGTAACGTTCACCTATCGTTTATGTCAGAGGGGACAGCAATGGGTTGCAATCAAATCCTGGACCGTTATATCGAGCAGTTGATCGAAACCTCTACGCCGCAGGCGCCGGCTTGGAATATCGAAAAGATTCGCGCCGGCAAGGAGAACACCTGGAACTATATCGACGGCTGCATGATCAAGGCGCTCATCGAGCTGTACGAGATCACGGGTGAGCAGCGTTACCTGACGTTTGCCGATGACTACATCGATTTCTTTGTCCAGGACGATGGCACCATCAAGCATTACAACCCGCAGGAGTACAACCTCGATAACGTCAATGCGGGCAAGACCCTCTACAAGCTCTATGACCTGGTGGGTAAGCCCAAGTACCGTGCCGCCATGGACACCATCTACCGCCAGCTCGAGACCCAGCCGCGCACCAAAGAGGGCGTGTTTTGGCACAAGGCCGTCTATCCCAACCAGATTTGGCTCGATGGCATGTACATGGCACAGCCGTTCTACATGCAGTACGAGCTGAGCTTCCACAACCGTCGTGCCTGCTCGGACAGCTTCCATATGTTCCAGGTCGTGCATGACCTGATGCGCAACCCCCTCAACGGTCTGTACTATCACGCTTACGACGCGAGCCGCAAACAGTTCTGGTGCGACCCGGTCACCGGTCTTTCGGCTAACTTCTGGCTGCGCGCCGAGGGCTGGTTTGCCATGGCACTCATCGACACCTGGGAGCTTATGCCGCCTTCGATGTCGGCCGAGAAGGACGAGATCCGCAAGATGTTCCACGATCTGATCGACGCCATGCTGCCGTATCAGGACGAGAAGACCGGCATGTGGCACCAGGTCATCAACCTGCCCAATATCGCCCCCAACTACCTGGAGGAGTCGGGCAGCGCCATCTTTGCCAACGCCATCATGAAGGGCGTGCGTCTGGGCGTGCTGGGCGAGCGTTACTACCAGTACGGCCGTCGCGCCTTCGATGGCATCTGCGAGACCTGCCTGTCCGAGCATGATGGCCAGCTGGCGCTCGACAACATCTGCCTGGTCGCAGGCTTGGGCAACACCGCACACCGCGAGGGCACGTTTGGTTACTACATGAGCGAGCCCGTGGTCAAAAATGATGCAAAGGGCGTCGCGCCGCTGGTGCTTGCCTATATCGAGACCATGCATCACGACAAGCTTGCCGGCAAGCGCGACCCGCTGGCCCCTTCGGGCGTGTGCTCTATCGAGGACCCGTTTGGCGGATACACCCCGGGCATCAACGCTCATAAGGGATGTGAATAGCATGGGGGCTATTACTCCGGGCGTACGTTTGCACGACCTTCCGCAAGGAACCGTCGAGGAACGCATTCGCATGGCGGGAGAGCTGGGCTTTTCGTGCATTCAGCTGCCAAGCAAGGTGCTCTATGCATCGATGGGGATCGATCGAGGCGGTCTGACCCGCGAGCTTGCCGATCATTTGCGTGCGGTGCTCGACGAGGCGGGCGTTTCGGTCGCCGTGCTCGGCTGCTACAAGAATCTGGCGACGCCCGATCGACAACAGCTCATGGATAACTATGCCGAGTATGAGGCATGCCTGAACTTTGCCCAGATGCTCGGCGGCTGCCCGGTGGGTACCGAGACCGGTCGCCCCAATGCGCAGAACCGCGTTGCTGACGACCGCATGACCGATGAGGCACTCGATGCGTTTGCAGACGGGCTTGCACACGTCTGCGATCGGGCCGAGGCCGTGGGCGGGCAAATACTGATCGAGCCCGGTTGGAACGAGACGGTCAACACGCCGGATCGCTGCCGCGAGGTGCTGGAGCGCGTCTCGAGCCCGTCGCTCGGCGTGATTTATGACTCAGTGTCGCTGCTGCACCCCAGCGTCGTTGACGAAGCGCAGGAAATCACCGCGCGCATGCTCTATTTATGCGGCAGCAAGATCCGCGTGCTGCACGCCAAGGATTTTGAGGTCGTTGATAACGAGGACGAAGCCGGTTGGTGCGACGGTACGGGTTCACGCCTGGTGTGTCATGGCGTGGGCGAGACGGGCCGCTATGACTTTGAGCCCGTAGTGGCCTGGGCGGCTGCCGCCTGCCCTGGGATTCCCTGCGTGGTCGAGAACAGTGTGCCGGCGACGGCGGCTGACTGCCTGGCGACACTCGAGCACATGTCCGCTCGCTGCGGGGCTTCGCATCGCGAGTTATAGCATTGGCTTTTGCTGTGTCGGCAGATTGAGATTACCTGTATGGGGGCGGCGGTGAAGGGTCTTTATCGTCGCCCCCATTGGATTGCATTAAAAAGGGGAGTTGCGTGGCTATCCACATTGTCGAAGAGGCGAATCGTTGCCTAGGTTGTAAAAGGGCGTTCTGTCAGATTAAGGGCTGCCCGGTTCAGACGCCTATTCCGCAGGTCATCGACCTGTTCAAACAGCGCCGTCTAGAAGAGGCGGGCGAGCTGCTGTTCCAGAACAATCCCATGAGCGCGGTCTGCTCCGTGGTGTGCAACCATTCGGGCCAGTGCGAGGGTGCTTGCATTCAGGGCCGCAAGGGCACACCCGTGCATTTCTCGAGCATCGAGAACTATATCTCGACAGCGTATTTGGACCGTAAGGAGTGGACGCCCGCGCCGTCGTGTGGCAAACAGGTTGCCGTGGTCGGTTCCGGTCCCGCCGGTATTACCGTGGCCATTAAGATGGCCCAGCTGGGCTGTGCCGTCACGGTATTTGAACAGCGCCCCGAGATCGGCGGTGTGCTGGAATACGGTATCCCCGAGTTCCGCCTGCCCCGTGCGCTCGTGCAAAAGTACCGTCACGTGATGTGCTCGCTTGGCGTGCGCGTGCGCCCCTCGACCACCATCGGTGGCGCGCTGCATATCGACGACCTGCTGCGCGACGGCTACGATGCGGTCTTTGTCGGTACCGGTACCTGGCGAGCTCGCAAGTTGGGTATTCCCGGCGAGTCGCGCGGCAACGTGCTGTTTGGTATCGATTACCTGGTCGATCCCTCGAGCGTGGCGATCGGGCAGAACGTGGCGGTCATCGGTGCCGGCAATGTGGCCATGGACGTTGCCCGCACGGCCCTGCGCTCGGGCGCTCGCAAGGTCACCGTGTATGCCCGATCGCGCCATATCTCTGCCATCGATGACGAGGTAGAGCTGACCGAGCTCGATGGTGCCGAGATTGTGTGCGGCAAGGCGATCTATGCCATCGACGATAACGGTCCGGTCTTCGAGACGGCTATCTTCGACGAGGACAACAATGTGGTGGGCTACGAGGAAGAGCTTGACCATGTGTCTGCCGACACAGTTGTGATTGCGGCTTCGCAGGTGCCCAAGGACAAGCTTGTGCTTACGACGGGTGGCTTGGAGACCGACCATCGCGGCCTTCTTTCGGTCGATGAGCGCGGCATGACCACCGTACCTGGCGTCTTTGCCGCCGGCGACGTGGTTAACGGCCCGCTCACCGTGGTTCATGCCGTGGCAGGTGCTAAGCTCGCCGTCGAAGGCATGACCAGCTACCTGGGCCTCTAACACATCCCATCCATCAGTTGCGGTGAAATACGGACTGTTTTGGCTGTCAAAAGCCTCGATTGCTCCGTATCTCACCGCAACTATTTTGTGGGCCGATACGTAGGCAGGGGAGTGCGTGCGGTCGGGTGTTGTGCAGTTGCTGGTACGATAGATACGTCAGCAACTGCCGCCGAGCGGCTCAAACGAAAGGAACCCTGTATGGAGTCTTCCGCCTATCCGATGCTCTTTAGCCCGATCAAGGTCGGTACGACCGAGGTCAAGAACCGCGTCTTTATGCCGCCGGTGTCCACCAACCTGGCCGATCATGGCTACGTGACCGACGACTTGGTTGATCATTACCGTGCCCGCGCCAAGGGCGGCGTGGGCCTGATCATCACCGAGGTCGTGACGGTCGAGCCCACCTATACCTATCTGCCGGGCGACATGTGCTGCTACGACGACACGTTTATCCCTGGCTGGGAAAAGCTCGCCGCGACCGTCCACGAGTACGGCTGCAAGATCATGCCGCAGCTCTTCCACCCCGCCTACATGGCCTTTAACATTCCGGGCACGCCTCGCCTGATCGCTCCGTCCTTTGTGGGCCCGTCCTATGCCCGCGAGGCGCCGCGTCCTATCACGGTCGATGAGATTCACGAGCTCACGCATCAGTTTGGCGACGCTGCCGTGCGTATGCAGAAGGCTGGCGTCGATGGCGTCGAAGTCCATGCGGCGCACGCCCACGGTATGCTCGGCGGCTTTTTGACTCCGCTCTACAACAAGCGCACCGACGAGTACGGCGGCTCGCTCGACGCCCGAATGCGCTTTTTGCTCGAGGTCATCGCCGAGATCCGCGAGCGCTGCGGCAAGGACTTTATCATCGACGTCCGCATCTCGGGCGATGAGTACACCGATGGCGGCTTGACACTCAACGACATGATTTATGTTTCGCGTCGCCTGGAGAAGGCCGGCGTCGACATGATTCACGTGTCGGGCGGCACCACCATCAAGCGCGGCTCCGCGATTCCCGCCGCCGGTACCCAGCAGGCCTCGCATGCTGCCTGCTCGCGCGAGATTAAAAAGCACGTCAACATTCCCGTCGCCACCGTCGGTCGTATCAACGAGGCCTGGATCGCCGAGGAGCTGATCGAGGACGGCGCTGCCGACATCTGCATGATGGGCCGCGCCAATCTGTGCGATGCCGAGTTCTGCAATAAGGCCGCTGCCGGCAACGCCGACGACATCCGCCCCTGCATTGGCTGCCTGCGCTGCCTGAACGGCATCATGTTTGGCAAGCGCATCTCCTGCACCGTCAACCCGGACGTGGAGCGCGACGAGGCCGGCTACGAGCCTGCCGCCGAGGCTAAGAACGTGCTGGTTGTGGGCGCTGGTCCTGCGGGCATGGAGGCAGCCTACATTGCCGCCAAGCGCGGTCATAACGTGGTGCTCGTGGACAAGCAGGACGAGCCCGGCGGCGAGATGCGCATCGCAGCCGTTCCGCCGGCAAAGCAGGAACTCACCCGCGTGATCAAGTATCAGTACCGTCGCCTGGCCGAGGCCGGCGTGAAGTGCGTCTTTGGCACCGAGCTTACTGTCGAGGACATTCAGCGCGACTACGCGGGCTACGAGGTCGTCCTGGCCTATGGCGCCGAGCCCATCGCTCCGGCCTTCATGCAGGGCTTTAAGCAGGTTATGACGGCTGACGACCTGCTGGGTGGCAAGGCTTTCCCGGGCAAGAAGATCGTCATCGTGGGCGGCGGCACCGTCGGTTGCGAGACGGCCGACTACCTGGCCCCGTTGGTCAACGACCTGTCGCCGGCCAACCGCGATGTCACCGTCATCGAGATGACCAAGACGCTCGCCGCCAACGAGGGCGGCGCCGGTCGCGCGGTGCTCATCACGCGCATGCTCTCCAAGGGCGTCCACGTGCTGACCGAGGCCAAGGTGACCGAGATCACCGAGGACACCATCAGCTACGAAAAGGACGGCGAGATCCACACCATCGCCGATGCCGATACGCTGGTACTTGCCATGGGCTATCGTCCCAATACCAAGTTGGCCGACGACCTTGCTGCAGCCGGCGTTACCACCCACGTGTTGGGCGATGCCAACAAGTGCGGCAACATCCGCGACGCCATCGGCGATGGCTACAAGGTTGCTTGCGAGCTCTAGTCAACCCCTTGGTGCATGTGAGGCCTATCCCCGCGGCGTCAGTCGGTAGATAGCAAAAAGCGGCGGTCGTCCCGTACATGGGACGACCGCCGCTTGCGTCAGCTGCAATGAGTCATGCGATTAGAGGTCCAGAATTTCCTTGACCTTGGCGATGATGGCCTCGTCGGTTGCGTTGGCAAAGAAGTACTCCTGGAAGTGCTCGCCGGCAAGTGCGCCCTTCACCAGGTCCTGATCGATCTCGCCCAGGACGTCGACGAGCGGGCGCATGGTCACAGCGCGCACGCCGTCGAGGATCTTCTTGTTGCGCTGCTCGGGCTCAACGCGCTCGGCGGGGTAGCCGTTTCCCGAACCAAAGCCAAAGAGCTTCTCGAAGGTGTACTCAAGGTTGAGCTCCTGGCCCCAGCCGTTCTTGAGGGCGAAGGGCATGGCGACGGCGTTGCCATCGTTGACCTGGGCAAAGGTGTAGGCGTCGAGCGGGTCGGCAACGTGGCCACACAGCACGCCGGGGAAGGAGTTGCAGGCGAGCATGGCGCCCTCGCCGGTGCCGCAGCCGGTCACGACGTAGTCGGCAGCGCCGGAGTTGAGCAGCACGGCGGCAAGGATGCCGTTCTGCACGTAGGTGAGGGGCTTGGAGTCGGCATCGGCATACATGCCATAGTTAAAGACAGTGTGGCCCATGGGCTCGACAACCTTCTTAAGGGCAGCCTCAATCATAGGGTTCTTGGAGTTCTGAGAGTTCTCATTGATCAGAGCGATTTTCATGATAGGTAACCTTCCACTATTTTCTAAATTAATGGTTCGTTATGTTGCATGGCATCTCCAGCAGAGAAGCCGCTCTGCGGGCGGCGGACGATAAGGTCTGCTGCTCGAACAGTCCTGACTCGCACGAAGAGCACATTAAGTGCTCTTCGGCTCGTGCGGAACTCGCGACAGACCTTATCGTCCACCGCCTCGCCCAGACGTCTTACTGCGGCTGCTTTCCAATGTATGCGAGGATGCCGCCGTCGACGTAGAGGATGTGGCCGTTGACGAAGTTCGACGCGTCGGAAGCCAAGAACACGGCGGGGCCCTTCAGATCCTCGGGCGTGCCCCAGCGGGCGGCCGGCGTCTTGGCAATGATGAACTGGTCAAACGGGTGGCGGCTGCCGTCGGGCTGCGTCTCGCGCAGGGGTGCGGTTTGCGGCGTGGCGATGTAGCCGGGTCCAATGCCGTTGCACTGGATATTGGCCTCGCCAAACTCCGAGCAGATGTTCTTGGTGAGCATCTTGAGTCCGCCCTTGGCGGCGGCATAGCCGGCGATGGTCTCGCGACCCAGCTCGCTCATCATCGAGCAGATGTTGATGATCTTGCCGTGGCCCTTGGCGATCATGCCGGGCAGGCAGGCCTTGGACACGATAAACGGTGCGTTGAGGTCAATATCGACGACGCGGCGGAAGTCCTCGGCGCTCATGTCGAGCATCGGGGTGCGCTGGATAACGCCGGCGTTGTTGACCAGGATGTCGGGCGTGGTGCCAAAGTCGGCCTCGATCTTGGCGATGAGCTCGGCGACGACGGCCTCGTCGGTGACGTCTGCCACGTAACCATGAGCCTCAAAGCCCAGCTCGCGGTAGTGCTTCTCGGCCTCGGCTACCTTGTCGGCGTGACGTGCGTTAAAGGCGATCTTGGCGCCAGCCTCTCCGAGCGCCTCGGCGATAGCCATGCCAATGCCATAGGTGGCGCCGGTTACCAGTGCGACCTTGCCGTCCAGACGGAAGCTGTCCATAAGATCAGACATAGCGATCCTTTCAAAAGAAACGTTCATCTATATTTATCTTACTTTTAGTACAAGCTCAGTATAGGAGAAGCGGCGCAACAGGCACCCCTTATTTCCTAAAATCAGGTGAACGTTCACTTTTAAAAGGTGAACGGCAGAAAAGCCCCTGCCGTGCGGACCTCTACTCGCTTTTTGCCTGCGTGCCCTCTGCGATCATGTTGCGGTTATACACCAGGTGCAGATACATCGCGTCGTGCGCGGCGGTGGGGTTGCGCGAGGCGATGGCGTCGGCCACATCGCGGTGCGTGCGGATAGTTTCCTCGACGAGCTTTTTGCCGGTCACGTCGATAAGGAGGGGGACGGATGCCTTGAGCACGCCCATCAGGCGGGGAACGACGAGGTTTCCGGAGCTTTCGGCAATGGCATTGTGGAACGCGGTGTCGGCGGCGGAGTAATCCTCACCGGCCTCGGCCAGGCGCTCGGATTCGTCGCAGAGCTCTTTGATACAGACGACCTGGTCGTTAGTTGCGTGCTCTGCGGCCATGCTGGCCATCTGCGGCTCGATCATAAAGCGCACCTCGAGTAGGTCGCGCGCCAGACGCTGCTTGTCGTCGATAAAGGTAAAGCCCAGCGGGTCGTCGGCAACGCCGGGGTTTGACGCCACATAGGTGCCCGAACCCTGCTTAATGCGCACGATATTGCGCGACTGCAGCAGCTTCATGGCCTCGCGCACCGTGCTCCTGCCGGCGCCCAGGCGCTCGACGAGCACGGCCTCCTTGGGCAGGCGATCGCCTTGTTCAAGATGCTCATCCAGGATCAGTTGAATGATTTTCTCTGAAATCTGCTCGGGGAGTCCCGAATCGGCTCGTGCCACGCTTCACCTCATATCAAAAGAATTCATCTGAGCTATTTTAGCGCACTGCGAACGCTATGCAGACGGCTTGACATGAATCAGCTGCCACATATATGCCGTTCGCAGCTCTTTTCCGACCGTTCACCAAATACATCAGATGTATTTCGAACAAATTTCAAAATGAAACATCAGACCTTTCCAAAACACGCTATAGTCATCAGACGAATTCAAAAGGTCTGATGAATTGGAGGAAAGATGTCAGACCCAACGTTTATGGCTGATCCCACCAGGCTGGTCATCGCCGCCATCGTGGGCATTGCGCTGCTGCTTGCGCTCATCATTAAGTTCAAGCTGCATCCCGTGCTTTCGATGATGGTCTCGGCGCTCGCGATCGGCATCGGCGCCGGTATGCCGCTCGACCTGGTGGCGGACACTGTCACCAAGGGCGTGGGCACCACGCTGCAAAACATCGCCCTGCTCATTGGCCTGGGCTCGATGTTTGGTCAGATTCTTGAAGAGAGCGGCGGCGCCAAGAAGATCGCCCAGACCTTCATCGATACCTTTGGGCAGGGTCATTCCAGCTGGGCGCTGGGAATTACCGGTCTGGTTATCGGCACTACGGTGTTCTTTGAGGCCGGCGTGGTCGTTTTGATCCCACTTGCGTTTAGCGTGGCATCGCAGACCAAAAAGTCGACGCTCTACTACGGCATCGCGCTGCTTGCGGGACTTGCCGCTGGCTATGCGTTTGTGCCGCCATCGGCCGGGTCGGTTTTGGTCGCCGGCACGCTCGGTGTCGACCTGGGCACCATGATTCTCGTCGGTATCCCCACCGCCTTCATCGCCATGGCGATTGCCGGCGTCATCTGGGGCCGCAACGTGGGCGGTCGCATCTTTACCGATGTTCCGGAGCACTTTACCTCTGCCGAGGGCGCGAGCGACGAAAAGGAGCTTCCCTCCTTTGGCATGGTGCTTGCCATCGTGCTCACGCCGCTTTGTCTGATTTTGCTGGGCACGTTGTCCTCTTATATCCCCATGCCCGCCGAGCTCGCCTCGATTCTCGCCTTCCTAGGCAAGCCGTTCGTCGCTTTGACGCTCGCCACGCTCGTCGCGATGTATCTGCTGGGCGCGCGCCGCGGTTACTCCGGCGCCGAGCTCAAAGCCCTGCTCGACCGCTCTCTTAAACCCGTCGGCATGATCTTGCTGGTTATCGCCTGTGGCGGCGTCATTCGCTGGATGCTGCAAGACTGCGGCTTGGGCCAGGTTATCGGCCCTATGCTCGAGGCCTCACCGCTGCCTTTGGTGGTCGTTGCCTTTTTGATTGCCGTCATGGTGCGCGCCTCTGTTGGCAGCTCCATCGTCGCTATGACCATGGCATCGGGCATTATGGCCGCCATGCCCGCGGTTGCCGGAGCCTCGGTGCTCATGCGCGCCGCTATCTGTCTTGCTATCTGCGGCGGTGCCACGGCCCTCTCGCACGTCAACGATGCCGGTTTTTGGATGTGCTCCTCGTTCCTGGAGATTGACGAGAAGACAACCCTCAAGTCCTGGACCGTTATGGAGACGCTCATCGGCCTTTCGGGTCTTGCCTGCGCCCTGGTGATTTCGTTCTTCGCCTAGTTCGCGTAGCTAAGCATCTTCCGCCGAGTGCATCGCTCGGTACCCATTTACACCTGATTCATTAACCAACGATTGGTACAACCGTTCAAACCAAAAGAGGAGAACATCATGGACGAGAAGACCAAAGCACAGATTCAGCAGGAGGCCGCCGACCTGGTTGCCAAACTGCAGCCGCGTTCCGGCAAGTTTCGCACCATCAGCCCCGAGATGGACCCGCTGCGTCTGGGCTCCGGCTGGACGATCGAGGATCTGGACAAGCCACAGGTCATTATCGAGTCGACGTTTGGCGACTCGCACCCGGGTTCTGCTGGCCTGTTTGAGCTGGTCGAGGAGGTTCGTGCTGGCGTTGCCGAGGCTGGCGGTCACGGTGCCCGTTACTTCTGCACCGATATCTGCGATGGCGAGGCACAGGGCCACGACGGCATCAACTACTCGCTGCCCAGCCGCGACATGATCGCCAACATGATCGAGATCCATGCCAAGGCCACCCCGTTCGACGCCGGCGTCTTCGTTGCCAGCTGCGATAAGGGCCTGCCTGCGAACCTCATGGCCATGGGCCGCATCAACATCCCCTCCATCGTCGTTACCGGCGGTGTCATGGATGCCGGTCCCGACCTGCTGACCCTGGAACAGCTCGGCGCGATTTCTGCCCGCTACGAGCGCGGCGAGATCTCCCGCGAGGAGCTTGAGTTTGCCAAGCACAACGCATGCCCCAGCTGCGGCGCCTGCTCGTTTATGGGCACCGCGTCGACCATGCAGGTTACCGCCGAGGCTCTGGGCCTTATGCTGCCCGGTACCGCCCTGCTGCCCGCAACCAGTTCCGACCTGCGTGAGTTTGCGCGCGAGGCCGGCCGTCAGTCCGTGTGGCTCTCCGAGCACAACCTGTGCCCGCGCGACATCGTGACCAAGGAGTCCTTCGAGAACCTCATCATGGTCCACGGCGCCATTTCGGGCTCCACCAACTCGCTGCTGCACATCCCCGCGATCGCCCGCGAGTTTGGCATCGAGATGTCCGCCGACGACTTCGATCGCCTGCACCGTGGCGCCCACTACCTGCTCAACGTTCGTCCCGCAGGTGAGTGGCCGGCGCAGTTCTTCTACTATGCGGGCGGCGTGCCGCGCATCATGGAGGAGATCAAGTCGATGCTCCACCTCGATGTCATGACCGTCACCGGCAAGACCCTCGGCGAAAACCTCGAGGACCTTAAGAACAACGGCTACTACGAGAAGTGTGGCCGCTACTTGGAGAAGTGGAACCTCAAGCGCGAAGACATCATTCGCCCGTTTGACCAGGCTTTTGGTACCGATGGCTCCATCGCCATCCTCCACGGCAACCTTGCCCCCGAGGGCGCCGTCGTCAAGCACACGGTTGTTCCGCGCGAGATGTTCCGGGCCACGCTTAAGGCTCGCCCGTTCGATTGTGAGGAGGACGCTATCCACGCCGTCCTGACGCACGAGATCAAGCCCGGCGATGCCGTCATCATTCGTTATGAGGGCCCCAAGGGCTCCGGCATGCCCGAGATGTTCTACACCACCGAGGCTATCGCCAGCGACCCCGAGCTGGGCGCAAGCATTGCCCTGATCACTGACGGCCGCTTCTCCGGCGCCTCCAAGGGCCCGGCTATCGGTCATGTTTCGCCCGAGGCTGCCGTGGGCGGCCCGATTGCCCTGATCGAGGAAGGCGACCTGATCCAGATCAACATTCCCGAGCGCTCGCTGTCTATCGTGGGCATCGCCGGCAAGGAGATGGAGCCGGCCGAGGTCGACGCCGTCCTGGCCGAGCGTCGAGCCGCTTGGAAGCCCAAGGCTAATCGTTACACCTCCGGCACGCTCAAGTTCTTTACCGAGCATGCGGTTTCCGCCATTCAGGGCGGCTACATGGAGTAGCACCCGTGCGCACCGAATATCTCCTCTCATAGATGCGCGGCACGAAAAGCCCCGAGCTTGCACGAGCTCGGGGCTTTTTTGTTCAACCTTGGCTAAAAGCCTCGTCCCAAAAAGACTGGTTGGAAGTTGCACTGAATTGGGGATTATTTGACAGCGCGGGTGACGCCAGCGGCCCCTATTTCGCCGTAAATGAGGAGATGGGGGATGCGATAGTATTACGGGTGATATTCGACAAACCGTGGGCTTCATCCGAGGGCTTTATGGAACAACACCAGCATTATCAGAGCCTGCAAGATCAGGCATACAACGCATTGCGCTCCAAGATCATCTATGCCGAGCTCAAGCCCGGCACGCGCCTTTCGGCGATTGGTCTGGAAAAGGAGACGGGAATCGGGCGCACGCCCATTCGCGAGTCCTTTGTGCGCCTGCGCGAGCAAGAGCTGGTAGAAACGCGTCCCAAGAGCGGCACCTACGTCTCTAAGATCAGCATGGAACACGCCGAGAATGCCTGTTTCTTGCGCGAGAAACTCGAAAGAAGCGTACTCATTAAATGTTGTTCGGCTGCTACGCCCGAGCAAAAGCAGCGGCTCGAACAGATTCTTGCCGAGTCCGAGTCGCTCGACCATAGCGAAACGCGTCGCTTTTTCGATCTGGACAACCTGTTCCACGAGACGTGTTTTGAAATTGCCGGCCGCCATATGTTGTGGGATTGGACGAAGAGCGTCAATACACATTTTGAGCGATACAACTGGTTGCGTATGGTGTCGCAGGATCTGGATTGGGAGCCGATTCGTCGGCAGCATCGCCGGATTCTCGAGGCCATTAAGAGGGGCGATACCGACACGGCGAGCTACCTGGCCGAGACGCACTTGCACCTGATGCCCGAGGAGCAGGGCCCGGTTATCGCCTTGCATCCCGACTATTTTGAGTTGTCCAAAGACTCGGCCATCTAACTCGCCCCCTACATTAGTTGCGGTGAAATAGGGATTGTTTTGCGACTCTGATGTTGTAAGCAGTCCGTATCTCACTACAACTGCCGGGGCACTATCGGGGCACGAAAAAACTGCGGCGTCGCTTGGAGGAAAAGACCGGAAGCAAGGGTCCATTCCTCCAGACGGCGCCGCAGCTGTTTTGATGGCTCGGCTTTTGTTGAAGTGGCTCAGTTGAGCGCGGTTGCCAACCGAGTAGGCAAAGCGGCCCGGGGGCGTGTCGCTTCCGTCACGTTCTATCAGCATACAAGACGTTTTCGGTTCTTGTCCGTGACGGAAACGGCGCGCTTCCGAGCCGCTTTAAAAGAAAGGGGGCGAGGTCTAGGGCACGCCCCCTTTCACGATAGAGAGCTAAACCTAGCCGCGGACCTTCTTGACGACGTCCATGGCCTCGCGGGCGATCTGCTCGACCTTGGAGAAGTCGCCGTCGGCAAACAGGGCCGGCTTGACCATCCAGGTGCCACCGCAGGCGATGATGGCAGAGGAGCTCAGGTACTCCTCGACGTTGGCGGTGCTCACGCCGCCGGTAGGCATAAAGCGGTGACCGACAAACGGAGCGGCGAGGGCCTTGATGGTGTTCAGGCCGCCATACTGGGACGCGGGGAAGAACTTGGTGACCTTGAGGCCCAGGTTCTCGGCTGCGGTGACCTCGGAGGGGGTCACGGTGCCGGGAAGGACAGGCAGGTCGATGTCGATGCAGTGCTTCACGACGTCCTCGTTGTAACCCGGGGAGACGATGAACTTGGCACCGGCTGCGCGGGCCTGCTCAACCTGCTCGACGGTCAGGACAGTGCCGGCGCCAACGCACATCTCGGGCTCGGCCTCGGCCATAGCGGCGATGCACTCGGCGGCGCAGGCGGTGCGGAAGGTGACCTCGGCGGACTTCATGCCAGCTGACATAAGGGCGTGGGCGAGCGGAGCAGCGTCCTCGACCTTGTCGAGCACGACGACCGGCACGATGCCCAGGGACTCAAGCGTGGTGTAGAACTGATCGAACATGATGTTCCTTTCGATGTGAGGCGCGCGGGTGCGCGTAATTGCCAAAGAAGGTTGGCCATGAGCCGGTTCCGGATTGGTTATCGGAGGCACTGCTTGGGTCACAAGCAATTTCGGAACCGGCTACGAGGCCAGTCGTGAAGGAATGCCAGACAAAACCGGAATGGGACTAAGTGGTTCTGCCTGGCCGGGGAAAGCGGGGAGCGAGCTGCAAGGGTATTGGTATGGGAAACTGCAGCTCGCGGAATGGGGAACGAATTAACGGGCGACGCGGGTGCCACCGTCGGCGGCGTTTGCCACGGCGGCAATCTCGTCAGCAGTCACCAGGTTGGAATCGCCCTTGATGGTGAGCTTGAGGATCGAGGCCGCAATGGCGTAGTTGACGGCAGCCTGCGGGTCAAAGTCGTTGATGAGGGCATGGACGAGTCCGGCGTTGAAAGCATCACCGGCAGCAACGCCCTCGAGCACGTGCACATCGTGAGCGGGGGAGAACCAGTGCTCGCCGCTCTCGGCGTCAAAGAGCATGCCCATCCAGATGGAGCGTTCGACGCAGGAGATGTTGCGAACGACCGAGGCGACCTTTTTGCAGCCGTACTCGGCGCAGATCTGACGGGCCATCTCGACATAGGTGTCGCGCTCCTCGATTCCGTGGGCAAGGGAACCAGAGACGCAGGTCATGCCGAGGCCGGCAGGCGCATCCTCGTCGTTGGCGATGCAGATGTCGACGAGCGGCAGAAGCTCCTTCATGGTGGCCTGCGACTTCTCGGGCGACCACATCTTGCCGCGATAGTTCACGTCGCACACGGTGGTGACGCCCTTGGCGCGGCAGACGGCGAGCGCCTCCTTGCAGGCGGCGGCCATCTCATCGGAGACGGCGGGGGTCACGCCGGAGAAATAGAAGACATCGATGCCCTTGAGGATCTTGTCCCAGTCAAAGACGTCGCGCTTGGCTATGTTGATGGCGGAATACTTGCGGTCGTAGACGCAGCCGTTGCCGCGCTGCGAGGCGCCGACCTCAAACACATAGGAGCCAAGACGGTCGCCCTGACGCACGACGCGCGTGGTGTCGACGCCGTAGGCCTTCAGCGAGCGCAGCGCGCACTCGCCCAGACGGTTGGCCGGGACAACGGAGACGTAAGCGGCCTTGTCGCCTTGGTAAGCCAGGGAAAGCGCGGTGTTTGCCTCGGCGCCGCCGTAGCGGACATCAAACTCGGTCGCCTGCTCAATGCGCAGATGGTCTTTGGGCGAGAGCCTCATCATGATCTCGCCGAAGGTAAGAACCGTTTTATCCATGGTCGTGCAGCTCCTTCTTGCTCGTGCGTACACCTTTGATATGGCGTTGGCACGGAGGTGCCAAGACGGTAGGGTACATCTTTGCACCACCGTGCCAACGCTTGCCGAAATCGGTTTACGAAATCGGTTTCGTTTCGAGTTGTAGTATACTCACCTACAGCGTTTTGCAACCGGCATTTTTAAAAAATGCCTAAAATGGCTCAGACTGCTGACAATTGGGAAACGGGGTGCGCTATGGCGCAGATGAGGATTAAGGACATTGCCGCCGAGGCGGGCGTGAGTCCGGCCACGGTCTCGCGCTATCTCAACAACCGCCCCGGGCAGATGACCGAGGAAACCCGTGCTCGCATTGCGGCGGTTATCGAGCGCACCGGCTATCGCCCACGTGCCGCCGCGCGCAATCTGCGCAGCTCACGCACCAACCTCATCGGCGTGATCTTGGCCGACATCGCCAACCCGTTCTCCAGCGCCATGCTCGAGGGCCTTTCCGCTAGCGCCGCCGCGCGCGGCTGCTCGCTTATGACGGCCATTAGCGGCAACGATCCCGCTAAGGAAGCAGAGTCGCTCACCAGACTTATCGATGCCGGCGCGGACGGCCTGGTCGTCAACACCTGTGGAGGCAACGACGAGGCAATCGCCGCGGCAGCGGGGCGCCTGCCCGTTGTGCTGCTCGACCGCGATGTTGCCGACGGCGGCATCGATTTGGTGACATCTAACAACCGTGAGCTGGTCGCTGGCTTGGTAGACGCCTTGGCTGCTGCGGGCAGCGAGCGCCTGTGCCTGCTCACCGAGGCGAGCGACGACAGCCCCGTGCGTCGTGAGCGTGCCGAGGCCTTTACCGACGAGCTGTCGCGACGCGGCCTTGCCGGCGAGGTTGTCACCTTGGCCGATGGCGGTGCCACTGGCGTTGGCCGCTTGGACGAGACCATCCGCGGCTATGCGGGCAAAAGACTCGGCCTTATCGCTGTCAACGGCCTGGTCTTCCTACGTCTGACCGAGGCACTGGCACAGTTGGGACCCTCGTTGCCGGCCGGTCTTAAGATCTCGACGTTTGACGATTACCCCTGGAACCACGTGCTCTTTGGCGGCGTGACCACGGCCGCGCAGGACACCCTCACCATTGCCGAGCGCGTAGTCGAGCGTCTGTCCGAGCGTATCGACGTCGTTACCACTACGGTGGGCGATGCCGCAAAGCTCGCCCCCAAGCGCATCGAGATCCCCGGCCACATCGAACACCGCGCTTCGACCTCGCGCTAGCCGCTCGTTCGCAACGGCCTGTTCACACACGTTTTTTGAGCGCTTGATACGCTTTAACCCTGCGGAAACATTTTTCTGCGATAGTATCTGCGATATAGACCAGTCGAAACCCGCCCGAAAGAAAGGGGAGCGACATGAACCAGCAGAACATCGATTACGTACTCCGCTCCGTAGAGCAGCGTGACATCCGCTTTGTGCGTCTGTGGTTTGTCGACATTCTCGGCCGCCTCAAGAACTTTGCCATTAGCCCCGAGGACCTCGAGGTCGCTTTTGAGGAGGGTATTGGCTTTGACGGCTCCGCTATCGAGGGCTTTGCCACGCCTGAGGAAGCCGACATGCTCGCATTCCCCGATGCTTCGACCTTCCAGATCCTGCCGTGGCGCCCGAGCCATAACGGCGTTGCCCGCGTGTTCTGCGACGTGTGCACTCCCGATCGCAAGCCGTTTGCCGGCGACCCGCGCGATGCGTTGCGCCGCATGTTCTACAAGGCCGAGAAGGCCGGCTATCTGCTCAACGTGGGCGCCGAGCTGGAGTACTACTACTTCCCCGACGAGCACACCCCCGAGCCGCTCGACAACGTGGGCTACTTCGATCTTTCGGTGAGCGACGCCGCCCGCGACCTGCGTCGCAACACGGTCCTCACGCTCGAGAAGATGTCCGTGCCCGTGGAGTACACCTTCCACGCCGCCGGCCGCTCGCAACACGGCATGAGCCTGCGCCACGCCGAGGCCCTGAGCATGTCCGACGCCATCACCACGGCCAAACTCATCATTAAGCAGCAGGCCTACGAGAGCGGTTGCCATGCCTCCTTTATGCCCAAGCCGTTGGCGGGCGAGGACGGCAGCGCCATGTTTTTGCATCAGTCGCTGTTCGACCACGACGGCAACAACGTCTTTTGGGGCGAGGATGACGAGAAGTACCACCTCTCCGATATCGCCAAGCACTACATGGCCGGCATCTTGGCGCACGCGCGCGAGATCAGCGCCATCACCAACCCCACGGTAAACTCGTACAAGCGCATCACCACGGGCGGCGACTCCGTGCCGCAGTACGCCACGTGGGGCCTGCGCAACCGCGCGAGCATGGTCCGCATCCCGGTCTACAAGCCTGGCAAGCAGCTGTCCACGCGCATCGAGCTGCGCAGTCCCGATCCCATGGCCAATCCGTACCTGGTCAACGCCGTTACGCTGGCGGCTGGTCTGGACGGCATCGAGCGCAAGCTGGAACTCCCGCCCGAGGCAACGGCCGAGACGCTCAAGCTTACCGACCGTCAGATGCTCGAGGCCGGCTACACGCCGCTGCCGCGCTCGCTCAAAGAGGCGCTCGACGTGTTTGAGGACTCGCAGTTTATGAAGGATGCCCTCGGCGAGCACATCCACGGCTTCTTCCTCAAAAAGAAGCGCGACGAGTGGCATAAGTTTGAGTCCACGATCACCGAGTGGGAGATCAAGCACTACCTGGCGAACTCCTAATCGCGCTGGCTTGTTCCAGTACGATTGAGCTCATTTCTTTGGAGGCCGATATGTCCGAAAAGAGTGCCCTGTTCATGGCGCGCACCACGCGCTTCCACGAGTTTGCCCGCAGCTTGACGACCACCTTGGGTGTCGAGGTGAGCCTGGCCACCCCCGATTCGCCGACTGCGGCGCACGACTTTGACCTGCTGATCCTCGATTGCGATGGCATCCGCAGCGACCGCATCGATCAGATTGCCAAGTGGCTTGACGATCGCGGCGGCGTCCCCATGTTGGTGATCGTCGATGACGAGGCGCTCGGTACCTTGCGCCTGCCGAATCACGCGCATGCCGACTTTGTATGTCCCACGGCAACGCCCAACGAGCTCAAGGCTCGCGCGCAGCGTCTGATGGGCGAGGAGGAGACCGTCACCGCCGACGATGTGCTCAACATCGATAACCTCGAGATTAACCTGGCCACCTACCAGGTGACGCTCGATGACGAGCCCATCGACCTGACGCTGATGGAGTACTCGCTGCTGAGCTTTTTGGCGACGCATCCCAACCGTGCCTACAGCCGCGAGGTGCTGCTGCACCGCGTATGGGGCTTTGAGTACTGCGGCGGCACGCGCACCGTCGACGTGCACATTCGACGCATCCGCTCCAAGGTGGGCCCGCAAATCGCGGCGCACATCACCACCGTCCGCGGCGTGGGCTATCTGTTTAAGGACTAGATTTCCACCACAAAGGGGACAGGCACCTTTGTGGTGGTTTTGACGCAGGTGCGGGTTCCTTTCGGGCCTGCAACAGAACTTAAGCCTTCCTAAAAGATTGCGTTCTCATACACGTACGCCCGCATATTGGGGTACAACTCAACGTGAACAATGATGGCCCGCCACATGTTTGGCGGGCCTTTGGTTATTTGACGAAAGGATCGCAGCTATGAGCGAGTACGATTCCCAGCGTCCCCAGGATGCAGGCAACGCTGGCGAGACCCAGCAGCAGCCGCGCGTGCAGGTGGAGTCGACGCCTGCCGGTAGCAACATTCCTTACGTGCAGGCCTACGACACGCAGACCGGCAAGCCGCTGGGCGGTCAGCAGGTCGTGAACAAGCACACGGTGGTCAAGACCAAGACCAAAAAGCTGCCGATCTTTATTACGGCACTCGCCGGCTGTGCCTGCGGCGCCTTGCTGGTCATCGCGCTCATTATGAGTGGCACGCTCGATATCGGTGGCGGCAAGAATGCCGTGACGGCGGGCGCTTCGGGTTCGTCGACGCAAAAGATTACGATCGACTCCGAGGACACCACGCTGGCCGAGGCCGTTTCTGCCAAGGCATTGCCCTCCGTGGTTTCCATCACCGCCACTTCGAGCGGCAGCCAGAATGGCTCGCTTTCGCAGTCTGCCGACGAGTCGGACAGCTCGGGCAGCGTCGGTTCGGGCGTTGTGCTCGATACCGAGGGCCACATCCTCACCAACAACCACGTGGTCGATGGTTACGACCAGTACGTGGTGACCATGGACGATGGCACCACCTACGAGGCCGAGTTCGTGGGCAACGATGCTTCGAGCGACCTGGCCGTCATCAAGCTCAAGGATGCAGACGCCTCCAAGCTCACGCCGATCGAGATCGGCGACTCCTCCAAGCTCAACGTGGGCGAGTGGGTCATGGCCATCGGCTCGCCGTTCGGCAACGAGCAATCTGTCTCCACGGGCATCGTGTCGGCGCTGTACCGCTCCACGGCCATGAGCTCTACCAGCGGCAACACCATCTACGCCAACATGATCCAGACCGATGCCGCCATCAACCCGGGCAACTCCGGTGGCGCACTCGTCAACGACAACGGCGAGCTCGTGGGTATTAACTCGCTTATCGAGAGCTATTCGGGCTCCAGCTCGGGCGTGGGCTTTGCTATTCCCGTTAACTACGCCAAGAACATTGCCGACCAGATCATCGACGGCAAGACGCCGGTACATCCGTACATGGGCGCTACGCTTTCGAGCGTCAATGCGCTCAACGCCCGCACCAACAAGCTGAGCACCGATAGCGGCGCGTATGTGGCAAGCGTCGTCGAGGACGGTCCTGCCGCCAAGGCCGGCATTCAGGAGGGCGACGTCATCACCAAGCTGGGCGACGACGAGATCACGAGCGCCGATGGTCTGATCATCGCACTGCGCAGCCACGAGGTGGGCGAGAAAGTCGAGATCACGCTCATGCGCGGCAAGGAAGAGAAGAAGGTCACCGTCGAGCTGGGCTCCGATGAGGAGTTGCAGAACCAGCAGCAGGACGACAGTTCGACCGACACCGGCAACGGCGGTATTACCGACGAGCAGCTGCGCCAGTACCTGGAGGAGCTACTAGGCCAGCAGGGCCAGGGTCAGGGCTACGGCCAGGGTTACTAACGAGCCGTATCGCACATACCGATGCCAGAGGGGCTGTCCCATCAACGTGGGACAGCCCCTCTTTTCTTATTGATCCGTTGGGGACGGAGGAAAACGGATCATTTAGAGTTGATAAGAGCATGGTTGGATCGCGCGATCCACCCCGGTCTAGCGGCTGCCGATTCGGTGCGGTTTGAGACCGCTATTCGGCCCCGTTGCGACCGGTGGTACTCTTGTATCCGTTTGAAATCGAGCGAAGGAGTGCCGCTATGGAGCAATCGAGCCTGTTTGGTGACGGCGTGGACATCGATACCGAATTGCCCACGACCGCGGAAGCCGCCGCACCGGCCGATGCCCGCGCCCAGGCGGCGGCGCGTGCGGCCGAGCTGCGCCACGAGCTCGATTACCACGCCTATCGCTACTACATGCTCGACGCGCCCGAGATCACGGACGCCGCCTTTGACAAAATGCTCGTTGAGCTGCAGGAAATCGAGGCGACCTACCCCGACCTGGTGACGTCCGACAGCTATACCCAGCGCGTGGGCGGCTACGTGAGCGAGCAGTTTACGCCGGTCACGCACATGGCGCGCATGTATTCCATGGACGATGCCATGGATCTGGACGAACTCGACGCATGGCTCCAGCGCACTGAGGATGCCCTCGGTGCCGGTAGCGTCACCTATACCTGCGAGCTTAAGATCGACGGCCTGGGCGTGGCGCTTACCTACCAAAACGGCGCCTTCGTACGTGCAGCCACACGTGGCGATGGCACCACGGGCGAGGACGTGTCGCTCAACGTCCGTACCATCAAAGATGTGCCCATGCACCTGTCCGAGCCGGCGCTCGCCCACATGGGTGCCGACCGCGAACGTACCATCGAAGTACGCGGCGAGGTCTATATGCCCAAGGGCAGCTTTGTTCGTCTGAATGACGAGGCCGATGCCGAGGGCCGCGACCCCTTCGCCAACCCGCGCAACGCCGCCGCCGGCAGCCTGCGCCAAAAGGACCCCAAGGTCACAGCGCGCCGCGATCTCGCTACCTTCATCTACGCCATCGCCGATACCGATCCGCTGCACGTTCACAGCCAGCGCGAATTTCTCGACTGGCTGCGCAACGCCGGCTTTAGCGTCAACCCCAACGTGGCTCGTTGCGCCACGCCGGCCGAGGTTCACGAGTTCTGTGCCCAGGCCCTCGAGCACCGCGGCGACCTCGATTACGACATCGACGGCGTGGTCGTAAAGGTCGACAGCTTCCAGCAGCAGCTCGACCTGGGCTTTACCGCCCGCGCGCCGCGCTGGGCCATTGCCTTTAAGTTTCCGCCCGAGGAAAAGCAGACCATCCTACGCGAAATCCGTATCCAGGTGGGTCGCACCGGTGTGCTCACGCCGGTCGCCGAGTTCGACCCGGTGACAGTTGCCGGCTCCACCATCGCGCGCGCCACGCTGCACAACATCGACGAGATCCGCCGCAAAAACGTGCGCGAGGGCGACACCATCATCGTGCACAAGGCGGGTGACGTGATCCCCGAGGTCGTGGGCCCGGTGCTCGACAAGCGTCCGGCCGATTCGGTCGACTGGCGTATGCCCGAGGTTTGCCCCGTGTGCGGCAGCCCCGTGGTCCACGAGGATGGCGAGGTGGCCTACCGCTGCGTGTCCATCGACTGCCCCGCGCAGCTCAAGGAGCGCCTGCTCCACTGGGTGAGCCGCGGCTGCATGGACGTCGACGGCCTGGGCGACGAGATCGTCGACAAGATGATCGCCGCCGGCCTGATCCACGATGTCGCGGACTTCTACCAGCTCACGGACGACGACATCGCAGGCCTGGACACGGGGCGCACCTATGCTAGCTCCAACAGTAAAAAGGGCGTTAAGAAGGGCGACCCCATCCCGGTAGGCCTCAAGACGGCCGAAAAGATCATCGCCGAGCTCAACAAGTCCAAGAGCCAGCCGCTCGGTCGCGTGCTGTTTGCCCTGGGTATCCGCCATGTGGGCAAGAGTGTGGGCGAGGTCATCGCCGAGCGATTCCTGTCGATTGACAAGCTCATCTTGGCGAGCGAAGAGGATATCGCCGAGTGCGAGGGCATCGGTCCCAAGATTGCGGCGAGCGTCAAGCAGTTCCTGGCCGTGCCCGAGAACCTTGCCGTGCTGGAACGTCTGCGCCAGGCGGGCCTTTCGCTCGAGGTCGACTTGGGCGCTGCGCACGCGCAAGCCGCAGCCGACGCTGGCGTGGCGGGCGAGCTCGCCGACGCACAGCCGCTCGCGGGCCTGACTTTCGTGCTTACTGGCACGCTTGTCAATCGCACGCGCGACGAGGCGGGCGCGGCGCTCAAGGTGCTCGGTGCCAAGGTTTCGGGCAGCGTGTCAAAGAAGACGAGCTATCTGGTCGCCGGCCCCAAAGCGGGCTCCAAGCTCACCAAGGCCGAGCAGCTGGGCGTACCCGTACTGGACGAGGACGCACTCGAGCAGATCCTGGCGACTGGTGAGGTGCCCCAGGCTTAGTGCATCAATAGTCAAATTGAAGAATCGCCCGGAAGCACGATGTCTTCCGGGCGGTTCTTACTTTGCTGGGGCAATCGGCACCGTGATCTGTGTCACATAGGTTGTGGGGTCGTCGCTGATGATGTCGTCGATCAGGGCAATTTCGCGCGAGGGCCCGGCGGGTGTCAGGTTGCGCTCGCGCATATAGCCGAGCAGCTGCTCATAGCGCGTGCCTGCCTGCCCGTGCGTGCCGCGGAAGCTTATGGTCAGGCATCGCGCGGCGGGCCGCGTCTCGACGTCGCCCACGTAATCATCGGTGTTATCGAGCAACAAAAAGACCTCGTCGTAGCCGTCAAAGTCGCCGGCGGCGAGGCGCTCGGCGCTGATCCCAACGCCCAAGTTGCCCAAGAAGACAAAGGTCTCGTGCTGCCCCTTCTGCAATTGACGAATCTGCCACTCCAGCGCATAGGCGTCGGTAGGATTGACGCGTTCGCGCAGCACGGCGCAGCGAAGTTCGGGCGCATCGATTGTGCAAATGGTGTCGAGCTTGGTGTTCAGGGCATCGTGAAGCAGCGCAAGCCGGTTATCGATCTTGCGCGACACGCGTTCGAGCTCGCGGCGCTTGCGCTCGATGAGCTCCTGCTGCTGAGCCAGCTGCCGCTGCATAAGGTCCACATCGCGCGTGGTCACAAAATCACGGATTTGCGCGAGTGACAAATCGAGAACGCGCAGGTGGCTGATGGTATTGAGGGTGGAGAGCTGCCGCGATCCGTAGTAGCGGTACCCGCTCGCCGGATCGATGTGCGCCGGGTCCAGTAGGCCCATCTGCTCGTAATGGCGCAACGTGCCCACGCTCAGGTTAAACAGGCGCGCCACCTCGCCAATGCGGAGCAGGCCCTCGGTATGTTCACTTGGCATGTCGATCACAGGACCGCTCCTTTCAATAGGGTCGGGGAGGGGCGCCAGGCTTGCGTTGCCCCGCTACGCTACCAACTTGTCAAAAGCCCCACGCCGGTTGAGCACGGTAAACGCGACAACACAGATGACTGCCGACAAAATTGATCCGCACGGCGAAGCGATGCCCATGGGAAACAGCGTGTCGGAATAGGCGTTCGACAGCAGCCAAGCGCCCGGCACGCGAATGAGCGCCACGGCCAGCACGTTGTGCGCAAAGCCGATATAGCTCTTGCCGTATGCAGCGAAAAAGCCGCTAAAGCAAATGTGGATGCCGGCAAAGATTGCATCGAAAATATAACTGTGCATATAGCCGGTACCGGCCGCGACCACCGCGGGGTCCTTGGCAAAAAAGCCAATAAACGCCGGCGCCACCAGCCACATCAGCACCGTGATCAGGCAACCGTACACCACCGAGATCGTCATGGCGTCCTTGAGCACCTGACGCGCGCGGTCGCCCTTGCCCGCGCCGGCATTCTGCGCCGTGAGCGCGCTGACGGTGGCGCCCATGGAACTCGGCACAATGAACAAAAAGCTGATCATCTTCTCGACCAGGCCCACGGCGGCGGCGTCGACGAGCCCTCGGTGGTTGGCGATGACGGTGATAAACATAAACGCCACCTGGATGCAGCCGTCCTGCACGGCCACGGGCACGCCGATCTTAAGGATGCTGCCGAGTACCTCGGGCTGGGGGCGCAGGTCGCTGCGCTTTACGTGGATGTTCGTGCGGCGGCTCTTGAGCCACACGAGTGCGAGGGCAACGCTGGCCGTCTGTGCTGTCACCGTGCCGAGCGCCGCGCCCACGGGGCCGAGCCCCATATGGCCGATAAATAGAAAGTCGAGTGCGATGTTGATGATGCATGCCACGCCAATCACGTACATAGGCGAGCGTGAATCACCCAGACCGCGAAAAATGGCCGAAAGAATGTTGTACGCGGCGATAAAGGGAATGCCGATAAAGCAGATACGCAGGTAGGCGGCGGTTCCTTCGACCGCCTCGGGTGGCGTGCCAATGAGCGCCACAACCTGCGGGCATAGTGCAAGCAAGATGACGGCCAGCACCACCGAGACACCCATAAAGAGCGTAATGGTGTTGCCGATGGCGGTCTCGGCGCGATCGAAGCGACGCGAACCCACGGCGTGGCCGACGATGACCGTCGTTCCCATGGCCAGGCCCACGAGCGTCACGGTAATGATATAGAGCGTCTGCGCGCCATTGCCCACGGCGGTGATGCCGGCAGCGCCGCTAAACTGCCCCATCATGTACAGGTCGGCCATGCCGTAGAGCATCTGCAAAAAGTACGAGAGCATATAGGGCAGGGCAAAGACCGCGATGGTCTTGAGGACATTGCCGCGTGTGAGGTCGTGTTCCATGGGCGGGGCTTTCTGGCTTGGTTCGTTTAGCTACCAGTGTAGTGAAAACCCTATAACTATTGTAGAGTCAAGGTTTTTGTTGGGTGCCGGGCGAAAAAAGTCACGCTCCAAGCACGATGCTTTGGCCCTCTGTGCCCCTCACCTCGCCTCAAACCATCACAACATTCGCCGTTTTTTGCCAAAATCGGGAAAAGCATCGAATGTTGTGATGGGTTTTCTGCCACTCGAACGGGTGGAATCGCTTTCTTGCGCACGAAGGTGTGCGGACCCGTGGGCAGGGGAATAAGGTTGGTTATCCGACTTCATTGGAGGGCTCATGGACCTGCCGATCGTCCTGTCCCATAAGACTGCCTGGCTGTACCACAACGTGGCGCGCCCGTCCGAGCCGCTCTCGCGAGCAAGCAGCCTATACGATGAGGACTCGCTTGCTAACGAAGCGGAGCCGACCGCGAGCCTGCCCAAATTGGGACTCGATGCCAAGGGACTGAGGGCTTCAACGGCTGCCGGGATTGTTACCGACTATCTGGTTTCGTTCGGTATTCCACGAGAAGAGCTCGATCATATCGACACACTCGTCAACTTCGATTTTGAGCGCTCGACGCCGGCTGGATTTAGGTGCCACGTGTTTGGAGCGCCGGTACCTTCAGGCCATCTTATCGAGGTGACAGAGGGCCTTCTGGTGGTTGATGAGGTCATGTGCTTTGTCCAAGCGGGTTCGTGGATGAGCGAGCCCGAGCAGCTGGAATATGGGTATGAAATCTGCGCCCGATACCATTTGAATCATCTGTCGACAGGCGATTATATCGAGATGGGGCAGAGGCATACCGTTGCCGACTTGATTGCTTATTGCAATGAGAACCGATCTCGTCAGGGGGCTATACGCGCGGCCGCCGTGCTCAAGCGCGTGCACGATGGCGCGCGGTCGCCCATGGAGACGGCCACCGCAATCATGGTTGTAGCAAAACGTTCCCAGGGAGGGCTGGGATACGCCAAGATCGAGCTCAACCATCGGGTCGATGTTCCCAGCGAGTTCAAGTATCTCGCAAAGGCCGGGTATTTCGAGATCGACGTATATGCGCCAGCGAGTGGTACGGGGGTTGAATACAACGGTTCGGACCATCTTGATAAACAGCGCAGCGCGTCGGACGCGGAGCGTATGACCGTACTGAGCGCGCTGGGCTTTAGGATGATCGTCCTCACCGGGACTCAGTTTGCCCACCAGCTGCAATTGCATCGGGCGATGAACGCCATCGCGCTCGCAATGGGTCTCAAGTGCGACCGAAGCGAGACATTCCAGAAACGTCAAAACGACCTGCGAGAGTTCGTGATTCGACACTGGGACGGCGGCCTTTAGGGGTGCTTTGGTCCTTCTACGGGGTACCGTGGGCAGGCAAACCATCACAACATTCGACGTTTTTCGCCAAAATCGGGAAAAGCATCGAATGTTGTGATGGTCTGTGTTGAGGATGGGCTTGGAAGGTCCGTTTTGTTCGAGGCGACCTGTCCTGTCGTACGGGTGTCGGCATGATTCTCTCGTGGGGTATTATGTTTTCCGAAGAATAAAACGCCGCGTGAGGGGAGGGCCGCGTGGACGGGCACGTGCAACATGACGGTTTTGGCCGCGACATCAACTACCTGCGCATTGCCGTTACCGACAAGTGCAATTTCCGCTGCATCTATTGCATGCCGGCCGATGGCGTGGCGCCCCGCGCGCACGACGAGCTGCTCAGCGCCGAGGAAATCGCCCGCTTTGTGCGCTTGGTAGCGGGGGAGGGCATTCGCCGCGTGCGCCTGACGGGCGGCGAGCCGCTGGTCAGCCGCCGTATCATCCCGCTCATTCGTGACATCCGCGCGATTCCGCAGATCGAGGACATCTCGCTCACCACCAACGGCGCCCTGCTGCCCAAGCTGGCGCCGCAGCTCAAAGATGCCGGGCTTAACCGCGTCAATATCTCGCTCGACACGCTCGACCCTACGCTGTTTGGAAAAATCACGCGCCTGGGTCGACTCGAGCAGACCATGGCTGGCATCGACGCGGCGCTGGCTTGGGGCTTTGAGCCCGTTAAGGTCAACTGCGTTGTAGTGCGCCGGCTCAACCAGGATGTAGCGGCCCTCGCGCGGCTCACGCTCGACCGCCCCATCCACCTGCGCTTTATCGAATACATGCCCATCGGCGACGAACACACGAGCTCGCATTGCGCTGTGGACCCGCATGCGCCCGCGCTCAATCCCGAGCTGTGGGACGCGAGCGATACCGTGCCGAGCGACGAGCTGCGGGCGCGCATCAATGCCGGGGCCGCCGCGACGGGACTGGGCGAGCTCGAGCCGCTCGACATCAACGACGCTCCTGCCGGCGCGGGCCCTGCGCGCTATTGGCACTTTCCGGGCGCGGCGGGAACGGTCGGCTTCATTAGCGCCATGTCCAACCATTTTTGCGCGAACTGCAACCGTCTGCGCTTGACGGCCGATGGCAACGTGCGTCCGTGCCTGTTCAGCGATGCCGAGTGTTCGGTGCGTGAGGCGCTGCGTCGTGGTGATGATATGCAGGTACTTTCGATTTGGCGCGATGCCGTGGCCCACAAACCGCAGGAACACGCGATAATTGAGGGTACGCAACGATTTATGTCCCAAATCGGAGGATGATCATATGGCCAAGAGCAGGTACGCCGATGCCACCAAGGCCGCTCGCAGGGCCGCGATGTCTGCCCACAAAGTCACGGCTGCGGCCGGTAACGCCGCCGCGCCCGCGCAGCCGTCTGTCAGCGCTGCCACCGAGCCCGCCCGCGACGCCCGTCGCGACGAGCTGACGCACGTGGACGCCAAGGGCGAGGTACGCATGGTCGACGTGTCCGACAAGGCCGAGACCCATCGCATTGCCATCGCCGAGGGCACCATCCTCATGCATCCCGAGACGCAGGCCATGGTGCTGCAGGACCGCGCCAAAAAGGGCGACGTGCTTGCTTGCGCGCGCGTGGCGGGCATCATGGCCATCAAACGCACGAGCGACATCATCCCCATGTGCCATCCATTGCTCATTACCAAGAGCAAGTGCGACATTGCGCCTATCGCTGCGGCGGGGACGCCGGCCGAGGACGTGCCCGAGGGCTGGGCGCCGGCGCGCACGGACGGGCAGGTTGGCTTTCACGTGCTGGTTACGGCGGGCGTGACGGGCAAGACGGGTATCGAGATGGAGGCCCTGACCGGCGCGAGCGCTGCGTGCCTAACGATCTACGACATGTGCAAGGCGGTCGATCGCGGTATGGAGATCGTCGACGTGCGCCTGTTGCACAAGGAGGGTGGCCGCTCGGGCGTGTGGGATCGTGCAGAGCGTCAGGCCGCTGCTGTTGAGGCCGTGGCCGCTGACGGTGCCGCGCCCGCGAGCACACCCGTCGCCGTCGCGCCCGCAGCTCCGACACCGGCCGTCCCCGCGATCGCGTTTATCGGCTACCAAAACTCGGGCAAGACCACGCTCGTCGAGAAGGTTATCGCCGAGCTCACCCGCCGCGGCCTGCGCGTGGGTTCGCTCAAGCATCACGGGCACCACGGCTTTGATATCGATGTGCCCGCTAAGGATACGTGGCGCCATCACCAGGCCGGATCCAAACACGTGGGCCTTATCTGCGCCACGCGCTGGGCGGAGTACGCCGACACGCGCGAGGAGGACGAGATGTCCGCGCGCGAGCTGCTGTCGCGCTACAACGATGTCGACGTGGTGATCATCGAGGGCTACAAGACCGAGGGCTTCGACAACATCGTGGTCGCGCGCTCCGGTGTCGACCGCCTGCGCGGCAAGAGCTCGCTCGACCTAGTCGATGGTCGCACGCTGGCCCTTGCCTGCAACGAAGCCCTGGCACGCCAGGCATTCGACGCCGGCTTTGCGACCCGAGCATTCAACATCAACGACGCTCGAGCCATCTGCGACCTGATTCAAGACCATCTGGCCTAAAACCTGCCAAAAAGGGACAGGTTTATTTTGGCAGGTTTTATCTGGGCAAACGTCATTTCCACCACAAAGGGGCCAGGCACCTTTGTGGTGGTTTTTGCTTTAGTAGATGTGTGGGACATGCCTTACAATCTACCAAGTAGTTCATGATGGGCGAAAAACGGAGAGAAGGGGCTTGATGCGTCCTTAATGCTTCATGCGGATAGATTGATTTGACAGACGGTGGCGAATGCCCGCCGTCCGCATTCGTATGAAACAAGGAGTCTCCATGCTCGCCTCTCTTTTCTCAAAGCCTCAATCATCGCTGTCCGTGCAGGCCAAGCGCCTGGTGGCGATGCGCTTTCTCATCTACACCGGTTATCAGACCAGCTACTTTATCGGCGTCATCGGAACGCTCACCTATGCAGACGATGCCTCGGTCGTGGCGACATCGCTGGCCGTCCTTTTTATGAACGTTTTCGTGATCCTGGGGTCCTTTGCAGGCGGCGCGGCGCTTGACGCCTGGGGCCCGCGCCGTCATTTCTTGCTGAGCATCGTGGGCACGCTGGCAACCGGCGCGGCGACCATTGCCTTTGGCAGCGCGACCGGCATCGTCCTGCTCGGCGCGGTGCTCCTGGGCTTTGTGATGGGGTTTGCCCAGCCCATCACCACATCCTATCCAGCCTACCTCACCGACGATCCTGTCGAGCTCAAAGACATCAACTCTGCCATCGCCATGTTCTCTAACGTGAGTATCATCGTCGGCCCCATGATGGGCGGCTTTGTCGCGGCGGCTACATCGTCACGCGCGGTGTTCGTGCTCATGATGATTTTTACCGTACTGGCGTTCATTGCCGGCTGGGGCTTTAGACCGCAAGCAGTTCGCGTCGCCGCGCGTGAAAGTACTCCCGCGGACAGCAGTACAACGGCAATCACTGCCAGCCAAAGCTCCAACCCCAGCACGTTCGCCCGCGTCACCTTCGTGACAAGCATCAAGACAGTCTTCACCAACAGTATCCTCGCCTTGCTGTTCTGCATCATCTTCCTCTCGAACTTTGGCTACGGTGCCTTCGATCCGCTGGAGTCGTTCTTCTACCGCGATGTCCTGCGCGTTGGTGTTGAGTGGATGGGCTGGCTCTCGTCGGCAAGCGGTGTAGGCGCGGTGCTGGGCACCGTCCTCGCGCTCCGCTTGCCACCGCACCTGGTCAACCTTAAAACGCTGCTCGTGGCGCTTATGTCCGTGGGCCTGGGAAGTTTGCTCTATGTGGGAACGCCGTACGTGGGCGTGGCCCTTGTCGGCCAGATTGCCCTGGGCGTGGCTTGGGGCGTCGTCAACCCGCTCCACAACACCATCGTGCAAACGACGGCACCGCTCGAGCAACTCGGTCGCGTGAACTCGGTCATGGGCTTTGGCAATATGTTCGCTGGCGTGGCCCCGTTGGCGATTGCCCCGTGGCTGGCGGTGACGTTTGGCGTGCAGCAGACGCTCATAGGGGCGGGCATGGTCGTGACGGCGGTTCCCGCGGCGTTGCTGCTGTTTGGCCGCCGGCATTTTGATCGTGCCGCGAGGCGGTAAAAACCATCACAACATTCAGCGAAAATCGCGATTTTGCCGAAAAACGTCGAATGTTGTGATGGTTTGCGCTCCGGCCAGGCCACCCTTCGGGTTCGGCCACCACAAAGGGCCAGGCCCCTTTGTGGCGATCGGGTCCCAACGGCCCGCGCCTTGGTATACCATGTACGCCGTTTGCGAATACACCCCACACCGCCGCACAACCCAGAAAGGCCCCCATGGACACCACCTTCAGCCACATCAAAGCCGTGTTCTGCGATATCGACGGCACGCTGCTCACGAGCCAGCACACGGTGTCCCCGCGCACCGTGGCGGCGATTCGCGCCCTGCGCGAGCGCGGCGTGCTCTTTGGCCTGTGCACCGGGCGCGACGCCCACGCGACCGAGGCCATGTATAAGCTCTGGGGCATCGAAGGCCTGGTGGACGTGCTCGTGGGCTGCGGTGGTGCCGAGGTCATCGACCGCGCGCACGGCATCAACGAGCTGAGCTATCCGCTGCCGGGTGAGACCATCGCGCGCATCTGCAAGCACATGGCGGACCTTCCGGTAACGCCCGTCTGCCCCCGAGACGGCGTGTTCTACGTGCCCGAGAGCAACGCGTGCGTCGAGCACCTGTCGCGCGTCGACGGCGTGCCCTACCAGGTGGTCGATTTTGCTGAGTTTTTGCGCGAGCCGCAGCCCAAGGTGATGTTTACCATGGCGCCCGAGGTAATGCCGCGGGTCATCGAGCGGGCGTCGACGTTTGACGACGACACCGTTAAGGCGGCGGCTCTGCAGACCACGCAGCGGCTCTACGAGTTCATGGATCCGCGCGTGTCCAAGACGCGCGGCCTTGTGCGCGTGGCGGAGCTCAATGACATGAAACTCCAGAATATCTGCGTGTTTGGCGATGCCGATAACGACACCTGCATGGTGGCTGACGCCGGCGTGGGCGTGGCCATGGCAAACGGTAGCGACGTCACCCGTGCCGCCGCCGACTTTGTAACCGCGAGCAACGACGAAGACGGCATCGCGATCTTTATCGAGGAGCATCTGCTGTAGCGCTAGGGCAGAATCACCACAAAGGGGACAGGTGCCTTTGTGGCGGCCTCAGGCGATTTGGGCGAATTGATGCCTAAAATCTGCGCACAAAATCAAATATGATTGTCTGAACATCACGCTTCTAACCACCGATGGGTTTAAGATATTCTCATCAGTTTGGTAAGGTATTCCTGCTGGCTAATGACCTACCGCTCACGGTCGATTTTCGACCGTGAGCGGGATGTTTGCTCTTGAGCAAAATGTTGTGCAAATAAATCTTATGCCATTAAAAAATGATAGTCAACTAAATTACCAGCAGAAACCAAAAATAGATAGCGAATAAACGACGGCAAATCTGAGTAAATGTCAAGGGAATTGAGAACTCGCTACAAAAATGCCGGTTTTGTTGCTCATATGTTTAAACAATAGTTACAATAGCTTTACTAAACGAGCGCAATTACAGATTGCGCAGATACGTTTGATAGTGAAAGAGCAAGATCGCGGTCTCTTGGGGAGGAGACATCGATGAAAGCAAATTCAGACAAATCTAAACAGAGTAATAAAGCGACGCGCCGTGTATTGGCAGGCGTTTTGTGCGGAGCCTCCGTTTTGAGCCTGGTACTGTCGCTCGTTATGCCTCCGATCTCGCAGGCCATTGCCAACGATGTCCAGACGGTTTCTACCGAGAAGACTGTGACGGAGGATTCCTCAACTGAGTCTACTGATGTAGAAAACACCAACGACGGGGATACCGAAAACCAGAATCGTGACGAGACTGAGAGCGGCGAGTCTAACACCATTGCCACTGAGGCCGATCAGCCGTCAGACGACGCAGGGGTCGGGGATGCTGTGCAGCCTGCCGAAGAAGGCGCTAATGGTGAAGGCGCAATCGCGCTTGCCGCAGAGAATGAACCGACTATTAAAATTAGCAGCGGGACAGAACTGAGCTTAAAGCTCGTTGACAAGAGCCTACGCACAAACGGTGCTGCTACTTTTGAGCTAACTACCGATATTGAGTGCGACGACGAGATTAAGCTCGAAGGGGCAGACACCAATATCACCTTGAACTTAAATGGCTTCAAGATTAAGCACACGAGTTCAAATCAGCCTTTGTTCAGTATCACCGGTGGCGCGAAACTGACCGTCAGGGACGGCAGGCAAACCGATCCGACGGAGATCTCGGTTAATCAAGAAAAAATGAACGGCAATCTCGCTTCAATGGAATGCGACAATTCCTACATTCCGAAGAAACTTACCTACTACGTAACCGAATCGGTCGCAAATGGAACCGGTACAACCGAGACCCTTAAAGGGTATAAGGTTGATATCAAGGGTGCTATCGTGGCATGCGGTGGCAGTGACGACCTGAAGCTCGTTAATCTCTACAAAGCCGGTACGTTTAACCTCGAGAGCGGCGCGATCACGCAACAGCAAAATAGCATAGATCAAAATAACAGTGTTAACAGTTTGGTTTATGCTGAGGAAGGTTCTATCGTCAATATGAGCGGCGGCTACGTTTGCGGTGCAACCTCTATGAACCATGGCGCAGGCATCGAACTTGGCACCAACCACAACAGCGGCGCGACTCTTAACCTCACCGGTGGCGTGATCGCCGGCAACTACGCTCCCATTGGCGGCGGTGTGAACGCTTACGGCTCTAAAATCAACATGACTCGCGGTACTGACGGTACGACTGGTACGATTTCCGGTAACGGTACGTTCGAGAATTTGCCGGGTTATGGCGCGGGCATCTGTGCGCAGAACTCTGATGTGACCGTCTCGGATGGCTACGTGACCAATAACAATTGCCAGTTCGATTACATAAAACAGCGCAATGAGAATGTTCACAAGGGCAACGGTTGTCACGGCGGCGGTGGTATCGCTGCTTTCAATGGTGGCAGTCTCACAATTAACGGTGGTTACATTACCGGTAACTATTCTGCTGAGGCTGGCGGCGGTATTTATGCTGGCGCTTGGGGTCAGGCCCTTTCCTCGTTTAAGTTCTCTGGTGGAACCATCGCCAGTAACGTGGCGCAAAACTCGGAGGGCGGCGGTATCCGTATCTCTGCGCCTACAGTTGGCGATTTTAATGTGAGCAGCAAGAAAGCCTACATCACTAACAATACGACCAATACCACCAACGACTGGGGCGGCGGTGGCGTGTTCGTTCAGGGTAGCAGTGACCAAGGCGCTAAATCGGCGAGCCTCAATATATATAACGCTCTGATTACCAACAATCATGCCAATGGCTTTGGCGGCGGGTTTGCCGCTTGCCCGACTGGTAAGACTGCCATTACCGATACCAAAGGCATCGCGGTTTTCGGTAATTCTGACGGTAATCCTGGCGGTGGTTATAACCGATCGGGCGGCACACACGAAAAGACCGATGACAAGGATTGGCTCCCTAACAACAAAGGCGGCGAAATAACTGAAGATTTTAAAAATGCCGGTCACAAGGATCTTTTTCTTATTCGCGATAGTGCTAACGCTGAATCGCTGCCGTATATCGCTGCCGTAACAGGTCAGATGCTTGGTGGCGGAGCTGCCAACTGGTCGGGCACGATCGACAAGACACCAACGTCTATCGGCAAGTATGAGGGCGCCCAAGCTAAGTACATGATTGGCCTTAAATCTGAGCCGATTCAGGAAGATAAAGATGCTGCTACCGCGGCTGCGTCCCTCTTCATCACGGGCAACAGATCCAACATTCACGGTGGCGGCATCATGACCAACGGCGACGTAATCGCTGGCTCCACCACGGAGGTGAACGTGTACCCCAAGATGAAGCTCAACGGCACTAAGGCGCTAACGGGTCGCAAGCTTAAGAAAGAAGAGTTCAAGTTCCAGCTGCTCAAGCAGAACAAGATTACTAAAGATAATGGTGAGATTTCACCTACAGTCCCGAGCTTTGACGAGGACAAGGACGGCAAACTCAAACTGCAGCTCAATGGCTGCTCAAAAATTGGCGATGGGGTCACGAACAACGCTGACGGTAGCTTTGCTTTTGATTTAGGCAGGGTCTACTCCGATGACCCGGTTGTCTACTACCTAGTTGAGGATCCCGGTGACAAGCCCGTTTCTGGTGTGACTTACGACAAGACTATCTACAAGATTGAGTTTGAAACAACGGTGGCCCAGACACAGAAGGTGCTGGACATTACTTACACCTACTACTCGGTTGGTAAAGTAAAGGTCACTAATCTCACCAAAGGGGGCTCGATGGAGGTCATCCCGTCCGATGATGACAGCAATGTGTCCGTTAAACTCACGAACGATGAGATCTTTACTAATGGTAATACCTTTACTAATGCATACACAGCCAAGGGCTCTTGGACACCTCAGGTGACCAAGAGGGTCGATGGCGGCGAGATGCAAAGGTTCAAGTTCGAGCTGTACACCAAGGATTCCCACGGCGTTGAGCACCTGTGCGATACCCCCCAATTCACTGATAAGGGGACGGGCAGCGAGGCGACGGTGAAGTTTACTGATCAGGTAATATTCGGCCCCCTCGGGGTTAATGGTGAAGCAACGTTCACCTACTACATCCGTGAATGCCCCGCCAGCGAGGGCGATGGCACCAAACACGAGGGCTACACAAACGACACCAAGACTTTCAAGGTCGTGGTGACGGCAACGGACAACGGTGACGGCACGCTGAAATGCACGCCGGCCTACTACGAGGTCGACGCCAACGGTCATGAGAACGAGCAACCGACTGACAACCCCACCTTCACCAACACCTACTCCACCTCTTTGCCCCTTTCTGGTATGTCGGGCGTCACTCTGACGTACCTTGCCGGCGCGGCGGTGCTTTGCGCTGCTGCGGTCTGGATGCACATTCGTCGCAAGGCGAATGCGAAGGGAGGTAAGCGTCGTGAATAAGAAAGTTTGCTCCTTCCCGATCTTGTTTGCGCTGCTTGCCCTCCTGATCGGCACCTGCGCGGTTGTGTTCCCCGCATCCGCGCAGGCCGCGCCGACCTCGACCGGTTCCATCACGGTGAGCGGCACCGTGGCGAGCAGCTACGACGCCTACCAGATCTTTAGCGCCAACGTCGTCGACGGCGACAACGACGCCAAGATTGCCACCGACCTCGTCTGGGCAAGCGACGCCGTGCGCGACGCCGCCCTGCCCGTGCTGCACAGCGCCGGCATGCCCAATTCCCAGACCACCGCGCAGGAAGCTGCCGAGTGGCTCAACACCGATTCCCACCTTACGAGCGCGCTGAGCGCACAGCTCGCTCGTTCCCTCCAGAGCTCTGACGCCGTGTCCGTGGCCCTTAACGCGGGCACGGCGGACGACCTGCACTGCGGCTACTGGCTCATCGTCGCCGACGACGACGCCATCTCCCAGGACGAGGCCGGCACCGCGCCGGTCATGGCCCTGGTCGGCGGCGGCGCCGTCACCGTCAAGCCCAAGGCGGCGACTCCCAAGGTCGCCAAGCATGTGCTGGAGGACAGCACCGCCGCATGGCAGAAGGCCGCCGACGCCACGGTCGCCGACGACCTGTACTGGCGCCTCTCTGCCACGGTCCCGGCGGGTCTTACCGCCTACGACACCTATGCGGTGCGGTTCGTCGACACCATGAGTGCGGGGCTCGACCCCTCCAAGGTGGCCGCGAGCATGCGCGTGTACGTGGCGGCGGGCGCGGACGGTGGCTTCGATGCCGTCTCGACCAGCAAAGACGGGCGCGTAGGCACCGACCCCGCGAAGGGCTGGACCGACATCACGGCCCAGTGCAGGGTCTCGGTCGACGGCAAGACCTTCACCGTGCGCACCGGCGACCTGATCGCCGCGCTCGGCGGGGCCGACGCCTTCACCGCGGGCGCCCGCGTGGTCGCCGTGTACAATGCGCCGCTCAACAGCGCATGCAACCACGGCATCGCGAAGGGCAACCCCAACGAGGTCTACCTGCGCTACCCGCGCTCTCCCTTTGCCGACCAGTCCGGCGACGCCGGCTTCACCCGCACGCCGAGCGACGATGCGTGCGCCTACACCTGGGATCTCGCGCTCACCAAGCGCGGCAGCGACGGCGACAAGCCGCTTGCCGGGGCGGTCCTGAGCATCGCCGACGATCGCGGTCGCACACTGGCGGCCGACGGCACGTGGGATGCGGAGGGCAAGGCCACCGTCACCACGGGCGAGGACGGCCGCGTGACCGTCTCGGCCGAGGACTCGGGCAAGCTGGAGGTCCGCGAGCTCAAGGCGCCCAAGGGCTACGCCGCCTTCGAGGGCACGCGCTCCGTGACGGTCAAGGCCGAGGGCCTGGACGTCGACCAGGTGGCCGCCGCCAAGCCCAAGCTCACCATCACGGCCGAGTCGCCCCTGCGCGCCGACAGCGCGGACGGGTCGACGGGCAGTCTGGAGGCGTCGCTCATCAACACGCCCACCGGCACACCCCCTAGCATTACCACCGGTGGCTTTATGCCCTCGACTGGCGATATGGCAATGTACGCCGCGGCCGCCGCAGCGGTCGCCGGAGCCGCGCTCATCGTGGTCGCGCTCCTGGTCAAGCGGGGAGGTGGCAGCCATAAAGAGTAGCTGGCAGCCCCACAGAGAGCGGGGCGAGACGTAGCGAAGTAGATGCTAAGACACAGACAGACAGATTTAGATCAAATGGAATTCGAGCAGAAAGCAGAGGAAAAGAAGATGAGCATGAGCAAGAACATCGCACGCCTGGCAGTAACCGCCGGCCTCACAGCAGCCCTGAGCTTCGGCGGCGTCATGGCCCCGGTGACCATGGCGTTTGCTGATGGTACGCCTGTGGCTACGACGATTGGCAATGTGACGATCAAAGATAGCGACTACGCGGGTACGACCTTTAAGGGCATCAAGATTTTCTCCGCTACGGTTACGCAGGATCAGACAAGCACCAATGTTTGGGACTCTACCGATGAGAAGACGCTGTCCGATATTAAGTGGGCATCGGATGAAGTGAGGGATGCCGTGACCAAGGAATTTAACTCGGACACGACGGACTCTTCTAAACCGACCAACCCCAATGATGCTGCCGCCTGGGCGAAGTGGATTAAGACTAAGACCAAGGGTGAGTATGAGGCAGGTACCAACCAGACTACCAATCTGAACGTGGGAACGACGCTCGACAGGATCGCCAAAGCCCTGGAGAAAGTGACTGCAACTAACGCGACCACTGGCTGGAAAACCTCTACCGATGGTAAATTCAACGATCTGCCCGCTGGTTACTGGCTCTTTGTGACCGATCAGCCCGGTTCGACTAAGGATACCAATAAGACCAATGGTAATGACGACGCGTTCACCTCACCGATTTTCACCATCGTCGGCGGCGCCGCTGTAAATGCGGAGCCAAAGAAGAGTGTCCCCAATGTGACCAAGGCCGTCAAGGATGACAAGAACGGCAAGTTTGTTACGGACAATAGCAAGGACGTTTTCAGTGCTCCCAACAAGTCGGCCGACTCTGCCTCTGAGCAGCCGATTGATTATCAGCTTGCCGGCACTGTTGCTAGCAACATCAATACGTACACTAAGTATAGCTATGCTTTTACCGACGAGCTTCCTTCTACGATGGTGCCGGTATGCGACGAGAACGGTAAGCCGGTCGTTAAGGTCAAAATTGGCGATACGGCCGTAGCGGACAATTGTTATACAGTGAACTATCCTTCTGAGGAAAGCAACAATAAACTCACTGTCTCTTTCGATAATCTCAAAGAAGTAAAGAATGAGGCCGGTGAGCCCATTGTCGTTGACGTTAATTCAAAGGTCTATGTGAACTACCAGGCAAAACTTGTTGCTAACAAGATTAACGAGAACATTCTCGGTAAGGCCCAGACAAACACGGTAAAACTGACCTATTCCAACAACCCGCACAACACCGGCAGTACCGGCACCACGGTTACGCATCCTGCCTACGACTACACCTATGGCATCGACGTTACCAAGGTTGGCAGCGACAAGGATGAGACCAGCAATCTCAAGAAACTCCAGGGCGTTCAGTTCACGCTGAAGGAGGAAGACTCCAACGAATTTATCAAGGCCGACGGTACCACGACGACAGATACAGATGCCGCAATACTAACTACCAACGATAAGGGCATGATCAACGTTGTCGGTCTTGATGAGGGCACCTATATCCTTAAAGAGGTAACTCCGGCGCCTGGTTACAATAACTCTGCCTCCAATGGCGTCAAGTTCACTATTGCCCGCGGCACGCTTAAGCAGGATGGCTCCGAAGTGATCCCTGACAAGAATTCTGCCCACGTCACTGCTGCTGATGGTGTTGTAAAGGATGGTTCTGCTGCCACTTCTACCGGCAAGCTCAGCTTCATCATCGTCGACCAGAAGGGCTCCAACCTCCCGCTCACCGGCCTTAACGGCGTGACCTTCACTTGGATCGCCGGCGGCGCCGTGCTGTGCATCGGCGTGGCTCACCTCATCCGCAGCCGTAAGCAGGCTGAGGAGTCCGAGCAGGAGTAACGCTCACTCACCCATCCCTTTGGCAGGTGGGATGTGATGGCCATGAGACTTGCGGACACTTTTCTCGTCCATCCACGTTCTTGCTTTGCCATCCTCTTTTCGGGGCAGGCTCCGCGCTGGAGTCTGCCCCGTTCTTTTTGGGATAACGCAGCCAGCCTCCATCGTCCGATGGATCAAACGTATGAATATCGAACAGATGTTTGCAATTATTGCGTTTACCAGCTGCAAGTGCGAGTGCTCGCAGTAAAATGGCTTTGCGACGCATCCCGTGCGCGGGCGGCCGACGACTCGATCGGAGGTCACCATATGCTGAAATTCCTTAACGCGCTCGCCGCCCTCGCGGCGGTGGGCACGTTCGTCATCGCGTTTTTTGACTCGTATGAGGTTCGGTTTAAGGTCCGTAGGCGCACGCGCGGTGCGGACGGTAGAAGGCATTTGCGCCGCAACAAGCGCAAATAAGAATGCCCGGGGTTAGAGGCCCGGGCATTTAACAACACCGGAAACTGGTCGCCCGCGCTTTCGAACACTTACGCGGGGTGCGTCGTTTCCTATTGACATTGTATCCCGAATCGCCCCGCCGATTCGGGACATTTTGAAAACGCAAACACGTCGGGCAAACGCGGACAATGCGGCCAGGCTCCGCCGGACGAGGAATAGTGTGTGTAACTATCGAACAAGTGTTTGTCAAAATCGCGTTTACCAGGCGTGGTGCGCGCAACCGCAGTAAAATACCCTTGCGACGCATCCCGTGCGCGGGCGGCCGACGACTCGATCGGAGGTCCCCAAATGCTGAAATTCCTTAACGCGCTCGCCGCCCTCGCGGCGGTGGGCACGTTCGTCATCGCGTTTTTTGACTCGTATGAGGTTCGGTTTAAGGTCCGTAGGCGCACGCGCGGTGCGGACGGTAGAAGGCATTTGCGCCGAAAGCGCAAATAAGAATGCCCGGGGGTCGGATCCCGGGCATTTAACAAAAGCTGAAAACTAGACCGCCCGCGCTCTCGTACACTTACGCGGGGTGCGTCGTTTTCTATTGATATTGTATCCCGAATCGCCCCGCCGATCCGGGACATTTTGAAAACTCAAATGCTGGCTTATCCTCGACTGGACGGTGCAGTCTAGCTGCGTTGTCCGGCGCGGAAGCTCGCTAATCGGCTATTATTTGTTTAGACAACCTGAGCTGTAGAGGAGTGACCGGCGATGGTGCAGGGCGCCAAACATATGAAGAGCAATAACGCCGCGGCCAACGGCGGCTCAAGCCCTCAGCCCAAACCTCAACCAAAACCCAAGCGCCGTCGCAAGCGACTGCCGCGCTGGGCCGACCGGCTCATCACCATCGTCATCATCCTTATTGGCGTGGGCCTTATGACCTGGCCGTGGGTCTTGGACCGGCTCGAGGCCTCGGGCGTGTTCAACCAGATCAGCACGGTGTCCAGCACCGTTGACGCGCTGTCTGCCGAGGAGCGCGAGCGCATCCTGCTCCAGGCGCGCTCCTTTAATGAGCAGCTGGCGGGCGAGGCCACCGAACTTCCCGCCGACCAGATCGAACCCTACGCCCAGCAGCTCATCTTTGACCGCGACCCCATGATGAGCTGGGTCGAGATCCCCTCCATCGACGTGAGCATGCCCATCTACCACGGCACGAGCGAAGAAGTCCTTATGGCGGGCGTCGGCCACCTGGAGGGCACGAGCCTGCCGGTGGGCGGCACCTCGACGCACTGCGTGCTCACCGCGCACTCGGGCATGCGCAACCTGAGCATGTTCGACGACATCCACTCGCTGGAGCCCGGCGACCTGGTGCTGCTGCATACCATGAACAAGACGCTCGCCTACAAGATGGTGGACTCTGAGGTCGTGCTGCCCGAGGAGATGGAGTCGCTGGCCATCGAGCCCGGCGCCGACAAGGTGACGCTCGTTACTTGCACGCCCTACGGCGTGAACGACCATCGTCTGCTGGTGCATTGCGTGCGCACCAAGTACAACAAGAAGGACGTCGACAAGCAAAAGTCGCTGGCCGGCCGCCACTGGGGCAAGCGCGAGTTTGCCGTGCTTATCGTGGTCGTGGCCATTGTGCTGTTGATGCTGGACATCGTGATCCACGCGGTCCGTAAGCGCCGCAAGGCCAAGGCCTCGGCATAAGACATCGTCCAGAACCACCACAATGGGGACAGGCATCTTTGTGGTGGTCGGGGGCTTCCAAACCATCACAACATTCGATGATAATTTCGATTTTGACGATAAACGTCGAATGTTGTGATGGTTTTCGTTGCGGGCGAGACGGTTTTCGTTGCGGGCGGGACGGTTTTCGCTATGGACGGTGCGGTTTCACTGCGGAACCGCCGGCCCGCCGCCTGCCAGCCCGCCGCCCTCGTTACGTTTTCGCTGCATTTAGGTAAAGCACCTGCTCCAGGTGGCGTTGCCTTGTATACTAGAGCGGTTTATCTGTTATGCGGAAGGGAGCGCCTATGGCACTCAGCGAGAAAGACGTGCGCGGCATCGCCGAGTACGCAAAGATCGCACTGACCGATGACGAGCTCACCCAGATGACGTCCTACCTGAACGACGCCGTCCAGATGCTCGAGCCCGTCTTGCAATATGACTTGCCCGACGTGGAGCCCACGTTCCATCCCATCGGAAGCCTGTCCAACGTGATGGGCGATGACCTGCGCGAGCCCGAGCGCGACCTGCCGCTCGACGTTGCGCTCGAAAACGCCGGCAGCGCGCGCGACCGCTACTTCCGCGTGCCGTCCATTTTGGGAGAGGGGGAGAGCGAGTAATGGCGCTAAGCTTCGATTCCCTTACCGCTGCCCAGATCGCCGCGGGCGTTGCCGCCGGCGACTTTACCGCTACCGAGGTGGCCCAGGCCTCTCTTGCCGCCATCGATGCGCGCGAGGGCGGGGTCCAGGCATTCCTGCAGGTGTCGCCCGAGCTTGCGCTCGAGGCCGCTGCGCGCGTGGATGCCGACCGTGCCGCAGGCAAGCCGCTGCCCCCGCTCGCGGGCGTGCCGCTGGCCATCAAGGACAACATGAACCTCGTGGGCACGCGCACCACCTGCGCTTCCCGCATGCTCGGGGACTACCAGAGCGTCTACACCGCCACCTGCGTCCAGCGCATGCTCGACGCAGGCTGCCTGCCCATGGGCAAGGCCAACATGGACGAGTTTGCCTTTGGCAGCTCTACCGAGAGCTCGGCGTTCCACCGTACCAACAACCCCTGGGATACCGAGCGCGTGCCCGGCGGCTCCTCGGGCGGCTCTGCTGCCGCCGTCGCCGCGGGCGAGGTCGCGCTTTCACTGGGCTCGGACACCGGCGGCTCCATTCGCCAGCCGGCGTCGCTGTGCGGCGTGGTGGGCTTTAAGCCCACGTATGGCGCCGTGAGCCGTTACGGCGTGGTTGCCTTTGGCTCGTCGCTCGACCAGGTGGGCCCCTTTGGCCGCACGGTCGAGGATGTCGCGCTTGCCATGAACGCGCTTACCGGCGCGGGCCACGATCCGTACGACTGCACCAGCCAGGATTGTGCCGTCGACTTTACCGAGCATCTCAACGACAGCATCGAGGGCAAGCGCGTGGGCATTATCCCTGCGTTTATGGAGGCCGAGGGCCTGACGCCCGAGGTCAAGGCCGCTGTTCAGCGCGCCGCCCAGGAGCTGCAGAACCAGGGTGCCGAGCTGGTCGAGGTCGACCTGCCGCACCTGGACGCCGCCATCGCCGCCTACTACGTCATCGGCCCTGCCGAGGCGTTCTCCAACCTGGCACGTTTTGACGGCATTCGCTACGGCTATCAGGAGGAGGGCTGCGCCAACCTGTCCGACCAGAGTTCGCTGTCGCGCGCCCACGGCTTTGGCGCCGAGGCCAAGCGCCGTCAGATGCTCGGTGCCTACCTGCTGAGCTCGGGCGTGTACGACAAGTACTACTACGCCGCGCAAAAGGCCCGCACGCTCATCACGCAGGACTACGACGCCGCGTATGCCAAGGTGGACACCATCCTCATGCCCGCCTCGCCGCGCACGGCCTTTAAGTTTGGCGAGATCAGCGACCCCACGCAGATGTACCTCTCCGACCTGTACACCATCTCGCTCAACATCTGCGGCAACGGTGGCATCTCGGTGCCGCTGGGCCTGGGCGAGGACAGCAAGCTGCCCGTTTCTGCCCAGCTGGTTGGTCCGGCCTTTAAGGACCGTCAGCTGCTCACGTTTGCCCGCGCCCTGGAGCGCGGCTTTGCCGATGCCGCCACGGGTGCGCCCGCGCTTTCCGTCGCGCCCGATTTTGCCGGGAAGGGAGGCGAGCTGTAATGAAGGAGCTTTCCGAGGTCCTGCAGGATTGGGAGGCCGTGATCGGCCTGGAGATCCATACCGAGCTCACCGCACTCGATACCAAGATGTTCTGCAACTGCAAGCTCAGCCACGATGATGAGCCCAACGCCAACGTGTGCCCGGTGTGCCTGGGCCTGCCCGGCGCACTGCCGGTGCCCAACAAGCGCGCCATCGAGAGCATCGTCAAGGCCGGTCTCGCCACCAACTGCGAGATCCAGCGCCACTCGATGTTCTACCGCAAGCACTACTTCTATCCCGATATGGCCAAGAACTTCCAGACCACGCAGGGTCCGGTTGCCTTTGCCATGTACGGTCACCTGGACCTGGACGTGACCGGTCGCGGTGCCGCCGAGCGCCCCGACTGCGCGTTTGGTGAGGCCGAGGCCCAGAGCCTGGCGAGCGCTTCGGCCAACGCCGAGGGCCTGTCCACGTCCATGACGTCGACCATACGCGAGGGCAATCAGCACGCCGGCCATCTGGCCAGCTATGACGCGTCCAACCTGCAGATGCCCGAGCGTCGCGAGGACGGTTCCTACACGGTGCCTATCCGCATCCTGCGCATCCACATGGAGGAGGATGCCGCCAAGATGGTGCACGTGGGCGGTGCCGAGGGCCGCATTACCGCCGCGGCCGAGTCGCTCGTCGACTACAACCGCTGCGGCACGCCTTTGATTGAGCTCGTGACTGAGCCCGATCTGCGCACGCCCGAGGAAGCGCGTCTGTTTATGGAAAAGCTCCGTCGCATCTTTGTGACGCTGGGCATTTCGGACTGCTCCATGGAGAAGGGTTCCATGCGCTGCGACGGCAACGTGTCGCTGCGCCGCCGCGGCGAGACCAAGCTGGGCACCAAGACTGAGCTCAAGAACCTCAACTCGTTCAAGAGCCTGCACGATGGCCTTGCCTACGAGATCTGCCGCCAGGCCGAGGTGCTCGAGGAAGGCGGCATCATCTATCAGGAGACCCGCCACTGGGAGCCCAGCCGCAAGCGCACCGTGGTCATGCGCGTTAAGGAGACGGCCGACGACTATCGTCTGTTCCCCGACCCCGACCTGGCTCCGTTCGATCTGGACGACGAGTTCATCGACCGCTGCCGTGGCGAGATTCCCGAGCTGCCCGATGCCAAGCGCGTCCGTTTTGAGGCCGACTTTGGCATTAAGACGGCCGATGCCGAGCAGATTGCCGGCGACCCCGAGTTTGCCGACTTCTTTGAGGCCGCTGCTGCTGGTATGGCCGGTAAGGAAGCCCAGACGGTCGCAAACCTGCTGGTCAACGAGATGATCGCCTACCTTAAGGGCGCGGGCGTCTCGCTGGCCGAGTCCGGCATCGTGCCGGCTCAGGTGGCCGCTCTTGCCAAGCTGCTGGCGACCGATGCCATCAGCTCCAACCAGGCTCACGAGGTCTTTGAGGCCATGGCCCAGACCGGCGACGACCCCAACAAGATCGTCGACGAGCGCGGTATGCGTCAGGTGAGCGATGCCGGCGCGCTGCAGCCGATCGTGGACGAGGTGCTGGCAAACTGTGCCGATCAGGCGCAGCAGTATCGTGACGGCAACCAGAAGGTCATCGGCTTTTTGGTAGGCCAGTGCATGAAAGCGAGCCGCGGCAAGGGCAATCCGAAGCTCTTCAACGAGTTGCTGAGAACGTCGCTCTCGTAAGCGGAACCCGGGAGCCCCGGCAGGGCGGGTGCTTCCTCAAAATTTCAAACAGTCCTGCGCAAGACGAAGGCCACATTAAGTGGCCTTCTTTGCGTGCGGAACTCATTTTGAGCAAGCACCCGCCCTGCCGGGGCTCCCGGGTTCCGCAACGACTCGGCCGTTCGGGTCAGGTGGGCTGAATGAAATCGAGTGAATGGGCGTGCCGTCGGCACGCCCATTGTTTTGAAGGGAACTCATTGAGAGGCAAGGCCCTGCGCCCGGCCCCTCGGTTCCGTGACGACTCGGCCGTTCGGGTCAGGTGGGCTGAATGGAATTTGGTGAATGAGGGCGCCGATGGCGCCCTCATTCTTTATGGATGTTGAAAACGAAGGTGAATACTTTTCCGCGAAGTGAACGACCTATTTTGGACCCCTGAAACATCAACACTTTTTTGGCTCGGTTTCCTGCGGTTTTGTCGAGTGTTTCCTGCGGTTTTGCTGCGAAAAAATGCGGATGCTTCGGGGGTCCAATTTTGCTCGTTCACTTCGCGGAAAAGTATTAGACCTCGATTCGTTGGGCCGGGGGAGAGCCTTTCTTGGATGTCGGAGATGTGCATCGCGGCGGGCGGATCGCCAGAAGCCGATTGTTCCGCGACCCAAGATTTCCAAAAAGTTAACCTTTGTTGACCTTAATAGTTAGATAAACTAAACTATTTTCCAAAAGTGTGCTCGAGCAAACTTATTTACTCGGGTGCTAAGGCACCGTGCCGCAGTTGTTGCGGAAAAGGGAGAGACATCATGAAGAAGTCCACGTTTAACACCCTGCTTGTTGGTGGCGGTTTTCTGCTTGGTACGGCTGGCATCAAGCTGCTCACCAGCGCTCCGGTAAAGAATGCCTGCGTGCAGGGCATTGCGTGCGGCATGCGCATCAAGAACGGCTACCAGGACATGGTCGAGCAGGCTAAGGCCGAGGTCGACGATATGGTTGCCGAGGCTGCTTACATCACCCAGAGCGAGGCCGCTGCTGACGAGGCAGCTGAGTAACGCTCCCAGGCGCAAACTATGAGATTCTCGATTATTAGCGAGATCCCTGGCAGGACCCGTCTTCAATTGGCGGGTCCTGTGCCAGAGAGCGATCTCGATGCACTTCTTAAGCTCAGCGGCGATATCGACGGCGTGCACAAGGTGCGCGTTTATGGCCGTATTGGCCAGATGGCGCTCGAATATGACGAGCGGTGTCGTGCGGGCGTGTTCGACGCCCTGGGCGCACTCGATGCTCAAGCTATCGCCGATGCCAAGTCGGGTTACGTGATGCAGCTTGAGCCACGCAAGCACAAGCTCGTCATGGATCTTGCCACACTTATCGGCGCCCACTACGCACGTCGCTGGTTCTTGCCGACGCCTCTGCGTGCGGTGTTTGTCGTGGCCGGTTACATGGCATTTTTGCGCGCTGCCCTTCATGAGCTGGCGCAGCCGCGCCTGACCGTTCCCGTACTCGACGCTTCGGCCATCGGTATCTCGTTTGCCAAACGCGACGTCGATACTGCGGGGCAGACGATGTTCCTGCTCAATGTGGGCGAGCTGCTCGAGGACTACACGCGCGCCATGAGCGAAAACGAGCTCATCAACTCGCTGCTCGATGTGCCCGATAAGGCGCAAAAGGTCGTCGGCGACACCGAGGTAAGCGTTGCCGCCACCGAGCTTGAACCCGGCGATTTGGTCGCCGTGCGCACTGGCATGTCCATTTGCATCGACGGTGTTGTCGAGCAGGGGAGCGCCATGGTCAACCAGGCGACCCTGACCGGCGAGCCGCTTGCCGTTGAGCGCAGCGTGGGCGACGACGTGTTCGCCGGGACCGTCGTGGAAGACGGCAGCATCTTGGTGCGCGTGCGCGCCAACACGGCTCAGACCAAGCTCCGCTCGATCGTCTCGCTCGTGCAGACGGCCGATTCACTCAAGTCCGAGGGCCAGTCGCACATGGAAGACCTCGCCAACAAGATTGTCCCGTGGAACTTCCTGCTCGCGGGCCTGGTTGCGCTTACCACCCGCAGCCTTATCAAGACCTCAGCGGCGCTGATGGTCGACTACTCGTGCGCACTCAAGCTCACGGGTTCGGTCGCCGTCATGACCGCCATGAGCGATGCCGCCAAGATGGGCGTTATGGTCAAGGGCGCGAAGTACTTTGAGGCGTTTGCCAAGGCCGACACCATCGTGTTTGATAAGACCGGCACGCTCACCGAGGCGCAGCCGCGTCTTGCCTGCGTGCTCACCACCGATGGCTGGAGCGAGGACGAGATCCTGCGCCTTTCTGCTTGCTTGGAGGAGCATTTTCCGCATCCGGTGGCACGCGCCGTGGTCAATGCGGCACGTGAGCGCGGGCTCGAGCACCGCGAGCGCCATGCCGCCGTCGAGTACATCGTGGCGCACGGTATCGCTTCGTCCATCGAAGGGCGTCGCGCCATCATCGGTTCCGCGCATTTTGTATTTGAGGACGAGGGCGCACAGCTCGAATCCGACATCAAGGAGCAAATCGAGTCCCAGATGCAGGGCCTGTCGCCGCTGTATCTGGCGGTTGATGGCAAGGTCGTCGGCGTGCTCGGTATCGAGGATCCGCTCAAGCCCGGCGTCCGTGAGGCCATCGCCGACCTGCATGCGCTGGGCGTCAAGCATGTCGTTATGCTCACGGGCGATTCGGAGCGCACGGCCGAGCGCATTGCGCGCGAGGCGGGTGTCGACGAGTTTAAGGCCGAACTGCTGCCCGAGGACAAGTACGCCTATGTGGAGCGCATTAAGCGCGAGGGGCGCCACGTTGCCATGGTGGGCGACGGCGTCAACGATTCGCCGGCGCTCGGTTTGGCCGACGTGGGGCTGGCCATGGGCGGCGGAAGCGACATCGCCAAGGAGGTCGCCGACATCATCCTGACCGATACGGATCTGGCCGCAATCGTGCGCCTGCGCCGCATGAGCCAGGGCCTCATTGATCGTCTGACGAGATCCTACTCTAAGGTGATGCTCACCAACTCAGCGCTCCTGGCGCTGGGCATTACCGGCGCGATTACCCCGCAGACGTCGTCACTGCTGCACAACGGCTCGACGATTGCCTATAGCCTGAGCAACGCGAAGGCCTACCTGCGTTAGCAGACGTGTTCGCCCACGTTATCTGGCCTGCGCCCAGACGGCATCGCTGTCGTCCGAGCGCAGGCCTTTTGCATTTGACCATTTACTAGCTTCTCTATATAGTAATGCTAGCTGTGCTAGCATTTGAAGGGAGCGGGATCGACGTGGGTGCTGTTAGCGGCATGGCGCAGGTGAACGTTCGCGTGAATCGCTCGGTTAAAGAGCGCGCCGAGGAAGCGCTGCAGCTTTCGGGCAGGTCACTGCCCGAGCTCATCAAAAAAGTCGTGGCCAAGGTCGCACAGGGTGGCGGGCAGTGTGAGGAAGTGCTGTCTGCCGTTGATGGCCGGCAACAGACCGTCGCGCCCGATACGCCGTTCGCCGCATCATGGGCGGCGGCTGATCAGCTTTACGCGGACTTGGGTATCGATGCGTCGCCTGCATCCGATGATCGCGATTGGGACACAATCTATTCCGAAGCCATGGACGATCGCTATCGCCAAAAGGGGATGATCCAGTGAGTGGGGCGCCTCTCAAGATCATGGTGGACGCTAACGTATGGGTTGATTCGTTTTGCGTCGACCATGCCGAGTCGCTTGCCGCGCGTGCGTTTATTGGGCAGGCGACGGAGACGGGGGCGTTGCTGTTCTTCCCAGTGCATATTGCTAAGGACGTGCTGTACGTTGTCCAACACGAGCTGAAACGTAGCGTCCTTGCCAGCGGGGGAGCACTCGGCGAGGCGTCTGCCCGTGCAATTGGCGATGCGGCGTTGGCGTTTGTTCGGAACATGACCGAAAACGCCATGGCCGTGGGTGCAGATGCGTCGGACCTTTGGCTGGCCGACAAATACTTAGCGCTTCATCGCGATTACGAGGACAATTTGGTGCTCGCCGCGTGCAAGCGCGCACAGGTCGATTACTTGGTAACTAACGATCGCAAGCTGCTCGAACATGCCGATCTTGCAGCAAAGACCCCGCGCCAAATGATGCCGATTCTGGCTTTGGCCGAACGTGGTGGCGCGGCTATCGGTTGACGCGAACTGTTTGCGGGCCTCTTGGACGACGATGCGCCAAGGGGCCCGCGTCTGCTATTTACAAAAGCTCGGCCTTAATGGCGGGACTTTCTGCGAGCTGCTCGGCTGCCTTTTCTTCGGAGCTGTTGAGCGCGGCTAAGCTGCGGTAGACCCACTCGTTGACCTGGGTGTTCTTGACGCCTGCGGTCTGCATAAGGGCGCCTAACTCGCGGATTGCTGCGAACAGATCGGCTTTGGGACCCGTGAGCTCGACCTCGATGCCGTGGTAGGCGGCCACGCCGCGGTTCTCACTCACGTGGTCGATAAAGCCCTCGACGGTCTCAAGCTGCTGGGAGAGAGCCGTATCATCGTCAGCGTCCAGCGCGACGAGTGCGTTCGATACCGTGAGGGCGGGATGTCCGCAGGGGACAAAGCCTTCGATGACATCCATAGCTTCGGTAATGGTTGAGCCCAGGCCTGCGAGGGCATTGACGAGTTGCTGCTTGGTATCCATAACGGTCCTTTCGACGGGTCAATTTTGCTTGGCGAAAATATACGTGACGTGTTCAGTAGCAAAAGTGCGAAGTGTGGTGCATATTAGGGTCTTCACAGCTCGTGCATAGAATGGAAGTCCGCCTTTAGAACGTGGTAAGATAGCTATCCACGAGCGGGGCTCACCCCGCGTGTTCCTTGAAAAGTCGACGGTTATCGGGTGTTTGCAGGTCCGATACCATCCAGGCTTTCCCAACATTCGGGGGCGACTGGTTTCGACACGATAGCTCTGAGAGAGGAAGCAAGCCGAGGTCTCCTCGCCTCGTTAAACAGGGGTACCGTCAAATTGAATTGACAACAACTCTTCTTTTGAGCCTATGGCTCTCGCTGCTTAGTTTATAGCGGCGCGTCAACCCGGTGATTTCCCCGACACCGGCGCGACGTCATTTTAGGGGAATGCTCCTGCGCACGTAATCGGTATGGCGCAGGCTAAGACCGAACCGGTTGGGACGCCGCGAGCGTGTCGCTGCGCGCAAAGCGTCCGAGACTAAACCAGCGACTGAGCTTGGAGATGCCAATCAGGGGGCTTTCGTGGACCGGAGTTCGATTCTCCGCGCCTCCACCAATAGTTACAAGCAGGTAGGTAAACGCACCTACCTGCTTTTTTATTACTTACAGATACCGCGGAGAATCGAACTCTATGCAGGGCGCGAGCGTTAAGCAAACGCGAAGCGTTTGTAGCGAGCGGGCGAGGACGCCGGCAGGCGGCCGAAGCCGGTGCGGATTTGCGAAGCAAATACGCGGATTCTCCGCGCAAACTATCAGCCCAATATGGATGCGATGTTTATCGAATCTCAGCCGGCCATGCCCCGCTTCAACGCAGACCGGGATGCACTTTCCCAGCGGCAACTCATACTCTGGGGTTGGCTTGACCGCCCCGCCCCCTTAACTCCAAAACCCGTGCGCTCTCCTCCGTAAAACTGGGTAGAAGAAAGCCAAAACGCAATCGCAGGAGGTCAATATGACTGCAGAAGATAGGGCAAAGAACGCCGGCAAAGTCGCGCTCGTTTTGGAGGGCGGCAGCTTCCGCGGGCAATTTACCGCAGGCGTGCTCGACGTCCTCATGGAGGCTGGCGTCGAGATTCCGGCTGTCTACGGTGTATCGGCAGGCGCCCTCAACGGCGTGAACTACAAGTCGCACCAGATCGGCCGTGCCAACCGCATCAACCTGGCTTTCTGCAACGACAGCCGCTACATGGGCGCTGCGTCGTTTGCGTCCACGGGCTCTATCGTCGGCTACGACTTTATCTTCAACGATGTCCAGGACCGCCTAGACCCCTTCGATAACGAGACGTTCGACGCGAGCCCCATCGAGATGTACGCCGTTGCGACGGACATGCTCTTTGGAACCGCCACGTACCTGCCGGTCAAAAGCGCCGTGCTCGACCTCGATGCTGTGCGCGCCTCGACGTCGCTGCCGCTGGTGACGCCGCCGGTCGAGATTGACGGGCACAAATACGTCGACGGCGGCGTAGCCGATTCGGTCCCTATCGAGCATGTGCTCGAGGAGGCGGGCTTCGATTGCGCGGTCGTTATCGTTACGCAGGACCGCTCATACGAGAAAAAGCCCTACGAGTTTATGCCCGCCGCACGAGCCCGCTATGCCGACTACCCCTATCTGCTCGAGGCTATCGAGACGCGCCACGACCGCTATAACATCCAGCGCATGCATCTATGGAAGTATGAGCGCGAGGGCCGTGCGCTGGTCGTTGCTCCGCAAAAGCCGGTCGAGGTCGGCCACGTTGAGCACGATCCGGCAAAGCTCCTCGACCTGTATATTCAGGGCCGCCAGGAGGCAAAGCGATTGCTGGGAGATATCGAGGCGTTTGTCGAGCGCTAGCGTCGCGACGTCATGACCCATGGACGACATGTGCAGAAAGTCTGGTCAGAGCCAAAATACCTGTTGACTCGGGCGACGAGCGGGGTAATATGGACGGGTTACTTGCAGAGCCCCGTGAATCTCTGTAACAACACGTACTGTACATGGAGGAGTCTAAGTGATTTCGAAATCGACTCACTACGCCAAGCAGGGCGAGGTCCAGCGCAACTGGGTTCTCGTCGACGCCGATGGTGCTGTCCTGGGCCGTCTTGCCACCCAGATCGCAATGATCCTGCGCGGTAAGAACAAGCCCCAGTTCACGCCCAACAGCGACTGCGGCGACTTCGTTGTCGTCATCAACGCCGATAAGGTCCAGCTTACCGGTAACAAGGCCGACACGAAGACCTATTATCGCCACAGCGGCTACAACGGCGGCCTCAAGGCTGAGAGCTTCCGCCAGGCTATGGAGAAGCACCCGGAGAAGGTCATCGAGCGCGCCGTTCGCGGCATGCTGCCCAAGACCACCCTCGGCCGTGCCCAGATGACCAAGCTTAAGGTCTACGCTGGTGCCGAGCATCCGCACGCTGCCCAGAACCCCACGAAGATTGAGCTGGAGGCTTAAAGATGGCTGAGAACACCGTTGTCTACCAGGGTACCGGCCGTCGTAAGAACGCCGTCGCCCGCGTCCGTCTCGTCCCCGGCACCGGCAAGGTGACCATCAACAAGCGTGACGCCGAGCAGTATTTCGGCCGTCATCAGCTCGTTGAGAACGCCCTTGCTCCCTTCAAGGTGACCGACACCGCCGGTCAGTTCGACGTTATCGCTCTGTGCGATGGCGGCGGCATCTCCGGTCAGTCCGGCGCTCTGCGCCTGGGCATCGCTCGCGCTCTTCTGAACGCTGGCGACTACCGTGCTGACCTCAAGAAGGCCGGTTTCCTTACGCGCGATGCTCGCGTGGTCGAGCGCAAGAAGTACGGCCTCAAGAAGGCCCGCCGCGCTCCCCAGTTCTCCAAGCGCTAAGGTTTTATCTCCTTACGGGATACAATGTACAAGCGGGGCCTGCCGATTGCTCGGCGGGTCCCGTTTTCTTTTTCGACTAGGGTGGGCGACTACGTTTTGCCCACTTGGGAAGGAGCGATCCTATGCCCCAGAACATCTTCGGTACCGACGGCGTCCGTGGCGTCGCCAACGCCGACCTCTCGTGCGACCTCGCGTTTCGCCTTGGCCGTGCGGCGACCAAGTTCCTTGGTCCGGACATTTGCATCGGCCGTGACACGCGTCTTTCGGGCACCATGCTCGAGAGTGCTCTGACCGCCGGCATTATGGCCGAGGGCGGCCGCCCGCACTGCTGCGGCGTTATCCCTACGCCGGCCGTGGCGCTGCTCACCGTCCAAAACGAGCTCGACGGCGGTATCGTCATTTCTGCTTCGCACAATCCGCCGGAGTTCAACGGCATCAAGTTCTTTAGCCGCAAGGGCATGAAGCTTCCCGATGCTGTCGAGGAAGAGATCAGCGCTTGGGTCATGTCCGAGGAGGCCATGGCTGCCGACACGCTGCCGACCGGTGCCGGCGTGGGCCACATCATCAAGATGAAGGATGCTCGCAAGGCATATGTCGATCATGCCATCAGCACGCTCGACGGCCTTAAGCTCGATGGCTTGGTCGTTGCCGTCGACTGCGGCCACGGCGCTTCGTGCCAGACCACGCCTGCCGCGCTGCAGCGTCTGGGCGCCACGGTCCATGCCATCAACACCGATTACTGCGGCACTGACATTAACGTCGAGTGCGGCTCCACTCACCTTGAGCCCCTGCGCGAGCTCGTGCTGCGCACTCACGCCGACATCGGTCTGGCCCATGATGGCGACGCCGATCGCGTGCTGTTCGTGGACAGAGAGGGCAACGAGATCGATGGCGACTACATCCTGGCCATCTGCGGCTCTGACCTGGCCGCTCGCGGTAAGCTCGCCAACTCCGAGATTGTCTCGACCGTTATGTGCAACCTAGGCTTCTCCATCGCCATGAAGGAGCAGGGCTTTGAGATGGTTCAGACCGCCGTGGGCGACCGCTATGTTCTTGAGCGCATGCTCGAGGACGGTGCTGTCATCGGCGGCGAGCAGTCCGGCCACATCATCTTCCTGGAGCACAACACCACCGGCGACGGCTTGGTGACGGCCCTGCAGCTTCTGGCCGTGCTCAAGCGCACCGGCCGCACGCTCACCGACCTTGCCGGCATCATGAAGAAGTACCCGCAGGTGCTCGTCAACGTGCATTCGGACAACAAGGCCGGCCTGGACGATTGCCAGCCCATCTGGGACGCCGTCGCTGCCGCCGAGAAGGAGCTCAACGGTCGCGGCCGCGTCTTGGTGCGCCCGAGCGGTACCGAGCCGCTGGTTCGCGTTATGGCCGAGGCCGAGACGCACGAGCTGACCCAGCGCGTTGTCGACGACATCGTCGAGGTTGTCAAGCGCGAACTTCCCTAATGGTCAATATCGGGTGCCAAGTGGTAAACTGTTAAGGCTATTTTGATTGATTGGTATGTCCGAGGGGGAGCATGTTCACTAAAGTCCTAAGGTCTTTTGGTATGCGTGGTCGAGTCCTTACGCTGGATGCTCCCATCTCGGGCGACGTCATTCCGCTCTCCGAGGTAAACGATCAGACGTTTGCCACCGGCCTTTTGGGCCAGGGCGTGGCGATTCAGCCTACCGGCACGCGCGTGATTGCGCCGGCAGACGCCAAGGTCGAGGCCATTTTTCCCACGGGACACGCCGTTGCGCTCAACACGGTCGATGGCCTGGACGTGCTCATCCATGTTGGTTTGGACACTGTTCAGCTCGAGGGCAAGCACTTTACCGTGCATGCGCAAGTGGGTGACATCGTCCATAAGGGCGATGTACTCATCGAGTTCGATCGCGAGGCAATTGCTGCCGAGGGCTACGATGTGACGGTTCCCATCTTGGTGTGCAACTCCGTTGAGTTCTCGAGTATCAAGGGCTCCGTCGGGGAGCATGTTGAGGAGATGGACCAGCTCATCGTCGCGCGTGAGCGCTAGTCGCTCCGCTTGGCCTTTAGCCTACAATTCAATCACGTTTACGGAGGGCGCCCTTGAAAGAGGGCGCCCTCCGTGGCAAGATGGGGATTGTCCGAAGCTAAAAGGCTTTGGGTCACCGTGGACGGGCAGGGGCCTCGACGCGGTTAGACACGAGACACATATATTACGCGACCTCGCCCTGGTGGCCGCACACGTTGGTTGCGGCCGACGCGGGCCGCGGGCAAGTGCTTGTAAGGGGAGCCTTGCCTCTCTTGTACGAGAAAGGACGCGTAATGAAAATCATTAAAGCTAAAGACTACGAGGATATGAGCCGCAAGGCCGCTAATATCATCTCGGCCCAGGTTATCCTCAAGCCCGATTGCGTGCTGGGTCTTGCCACCGGCTCCACCCCGATTGGCGCCTACAAGCAGCTCGCCGCTTGGTACGAGAAGGGCGACGTCGACTTCGCCGAGGTCAGCACCTATAACCTGGACGAGTATCGTGGTCTTTCGCACGACGATCCCCAGAGCTATCACTACTTTATGCGCGAGAACTTCTTCGATCACATCAATATCGATCTGAACAACACGCACGTGCCCGATGGCTCCAACCCCGATGCCGCCGCTGCCTGCTCCGAGTACGACAAGATCGTCGCTGCCGCCGGTTACCCGGATCTGCAGCTGCTCGGCATTGGCAACAACGGTCACATCGGCTTTAACGAGCCCGATGACCACTTCTCCAAGGGTACGCACTGCGTCGACCTGACCGAGAGCACCATTCAGGCCAACAGCCGCCTGTTCGACAGCATCGATGATGTGCCCCGTCAGGCTTACACCATGGGCACCCAGACCATCATGTATGCCCGCATGATCCTGGTTGTCGCCAACGGCGAGGCCAAGGCTCAGGCCGTGCACGATATGTGCTATGGCCCGGTTACGCCCAAGTGCCCGGCTTCGATCCTGCAACTGCACACCAACTGCGTCGTCGTTGCTGACGAGGCCGCTCTTTCGCTCTGCGAGTAACGCGACCAAGCGATCTTGCATAGCTTTCCAAAAGGCCCTCGCTTTGCGGGGGCCTTTTTAGTGGACATAGGCCGTGGCGCATGCATGACGGAAACCTTGCCGCATGCTTGACTGGTGGGTTCTAAATCACGCGATTCATTCTATAGCAGATTCTATGCACATTTGCCACCATAGAGTCGCAGGCGGTAGCGAGGAGTAGGCGAGTTGCGCAACTCAAATAAAAACAGCGGACTGCGCTACACTGCAAATGGGATGGGACATGCTGGCAAGCGCATTGACCTGCGCAAAGACCTATTGGTCGGGGGATAAGTTACCATCGGGCCTCGCTGTACAAAAACTTGCCAAACACGTACCGGCAGACAATTAAAAACTCTAAGTCGCGCTATTCACGGGGCGGCTCATATGGTCCTGCAGCTACGGTGTCCATATGGTCGAGTTGAGGAGCAAGCATGGTAAACGATCTGGGCAATACGGACGACCTCGAGTTGATGCCGACGGGCGGCGGCTATATGGTGCGGCGCGATCGCTTGATGAACGAGCTCATCGTTAAAGGGCGCAAGGCGGGAATTGTTTTGCTCTACGCGCCCGATGGGTTTGGCAAGACGTCGGTGTTGCTGCAATACGTGCAGGAGGTTAAATCGGACCCCACGCGAGGGCCGGTTCGGATTATCGAGGCCGACCGCGCGATTGGACGCGAGCTCTTTATGCAGCTTGAGGTTGTCGCCGATGAGCTTAAGGACAAACCTCATTCGCTCGTTGCGATCGATAACGTGCCCAATCTCGAGCAGCACGAAACCGAGGACCTCATCGATCGAATCCGCAGTTTACGTGCTACGGGGACGGGGGTCTTTATTGCCTGCCGCCCCTCCAACCGATTGCTTATCCACGGGCTGGGCGATTCTGTAAAAGTCAATGCGCAGATGCTCAAGGTGCACGCCTATGAGTATTCGTCATGGGCCACGGCGTTCTCAATCAGCACATCGCTTGATTTCTATCGGCTCACACAGGGTGTACCCGAGCTGGTATCTGCCCTGCAGACGGGAATGTATGGACAGGGCGATGTTGCCGGGTTGCTCGAGAACGAAATCGTCAACGTGTACGGTGCGGCGCTGGCCGATCTCGCATCGCTCGAGAACAACCTGTTGTTTACCGTTGCCTGTTTGATGGTACTGATGGGCGAGGGCCGCATTGCGGAGCTAGAGGCGTGCGGCGTGAGGCTTTCGATGGTCGACCAGTCCATCTTTGTGCGCGATTATCCGATTTTTGGCGTGGATCCGTCTGATCGCACCTTTAGGTGTTTGGGCGCTAAGGACAACGCGCGCCTGAGGCTGCGAAAGCTTGTTGCCGAGATCCGTCCCGAACTTGTATCGCGGGCTGCTCGCATTTTGATCAAGGCGGGCCGATGCGATTTGGCTATGGACCTGGCCGACGCGTTCTTGGACCGCCATGTGGTATTGGAACTTGCCGGGCAGTATGGGGCCGATCTTGCCCTGACCGGGCACGGAGGGGACATTTGCCGTGCGGCGTCGGCGATGATCAATGCGGAAAAGCAGGAGCAAGAGCCGGCACCCGCCGAGGCACTCGGCGTGTATCTGGCGGCTGTCAGCGTGTGCAATACAAAGCTAGCAAGGTATATGGCGTCCGTTATCGAACGTGCGGGTGATCAGGCGGCGCACGAGGTCGATCCCGCTACCTGGAAAATAGCCCAGGCGCTCACCATCGCCTTTTATGGCGACAATGACCTGGGGCTTCCCGCCAACCCTGTTGTGCAAGAACAGACATCCTGCGAGGTGCTCGGCATGCTGTCCGCGCATATCGAGGTCAAGCGCCACCTAACCGAGCGAGCGGAAGACGGCAATGTTCTCGCGAAGCTCAAGGTGTGCAAAGCCTATGATTGCGAGCTCGATATCGCGGGGATTCTCATACAGGCCGACCATATGCTGGTGGAGCTGTTCGACGGCTCGTTTGCTAAACCCGACGAGCGCGATGACAAGATGGCGCAGATACTCGAGGCGCTCGATATCCGCGGGCTTAAGGCGCCATCCATTTGGCTGCGTATGGTGCTGGCGGCGCGGCGCCTGCTCGCGGGCTTGCCCGTGACCGACGATGTGGCGTTTGGCGAGCTCGACCGCTTTGCGGTGCGTGTTCGTGACAATCAAATTCAGCTGTTTGGGTTATTGCTGGAGGGTTGGCAATCGCTGGCGGAGGGGCGGCCGGTCAACGCAAAGTTTCGCGCGGTCCAGGTGCTCAAGCTCGCCGACGAATCGATTACGTACATGCGCGAAAACGCGTTGCTGCTTGAGCGCGTGGCGTACCTGCGCAATACGTCGCTGGTATCGGTTCGCGAAGAGGCAGAGCTGCTCGACATTAGCAAGACGCAGGTCGGTGGCTCAGAAGCCTGGATCGTGGCGCTGCATCTGGCCGCTGCGGGTCGCGATAGCGATCTTGCCGCCTGGATGTCTATGAATCGCTCGGGGATTTTAGACCCATCGTATCGGCTATTTGCGCGTCTTGCGATGCACTGTCTGGGCGAGCCTGCCGTCAGGATTCGCAAGAAGCTTCCGGTGCGTGAGCTTTCGCGGTATTCACTACGCGATGATTTTGAGGGCGAAAGCGAGCACCTGTTCCAGGCGGGCGAGGTTGAGGCTGTCGATACGATCGGCCATATTGAGATGCGCATGTTTGGCACATTTCGCGCCGAGCGCGACGGCTTTCCCATCACGGATAAGATGTGGCGTCGCAAAAAGGCGGCAACACTTGCCGAGCGGCTCGCGTTGGGCATGGATGCCATGGTCGACCGCGAGACAATCGCCATGGAGTTGTGGCCCCATGCCGAGTTTAGCGCGGCGCGCAACAATCTGTATTCGACGGTATCGCGCTTGCGCTCGGCTTTGGGTCCAACGCCGGATGGCAAGTCGTGCGTGCTCATCCAAAACGAGTGCATAGGGCTCAACGGCGACTACGTTAAGACCGATGTAAGGCTCTTTGACCAGCTGAGCCGCGAGATCCTGGGAAACCGTATGGGCGCGAGAGGCCCTCACCTGGTTGAGCTTTGTCTTAAGGTTGAGCAGCTCTACGCGGGGCCGCTGTATGTTCCCACCGGTTGCAATCCCACGTTTTTTACGCGCATGCGCCACATTATGCAATCCAAGTACATCGACTGCATGATTAGGGGAGCGAATGCCGCTCTCGAGGAAAATGACCTGCAATCGGCAATTTGGCTCGTTGAATCGGGGCTTCGCCAAGAGACTGCGCGCGAGGACATGGTTCGCTGTGCCATGCGCGTTTACGGTGCGGCGGGACGACGCCGCGATGTTGTCGAGCTATACAGCGGCCACATGCACCACCTGCGAGAGCAGGTTCAAGGCGTGCCCGAGCCCGAGACAAGGCGCCTGTATGAGCGCCTGGTCGAAGGCAGGCTCAAGCGCGTGCTTGTCGAGCGATAAAAAACGGGCGCCCGAATCACTCGGACGCCCGCAGGCTACTCGGTATGGCCAGTCGGTTTTAGACGAGCTTGATCTTCTCGATATCCTTGCGCGAGGACTCGCGATACAGCGAGAACTTGCGGCCGATAACCTGAACGACGTCGGCGTGGCAGCGCTCGGCGAGCTCCTCGGCGGCCTCGCGGGCAGAAAGGCTGGAGCCGTCCAGCACGGAGCACTTAACGAGCTCGTGCTTCTCCAGGTAGGCGACCGTCTGCTCGACGGTGCCCTCGTTGACATCGGACTTACCGATGATGATGGCGGGGTTGAGGTGATGGGCCATGCTGCGAAGCTGCTTGACCTGGGCTCCTGTCAGTGCCATGGGTTCTCGCTTTCTATGTATGGGGCGCCCCGCAATGGGGCCTTAATCTACGTGAGCTGTCCCACGATAGCGCAGGAACGGCGTGGTGTGGAGCGCGTTTGCCCAGTTCGCAAAGAATGCGGATGCCGGGCGGGAAGACGATGCAAGCTTTAGATGGGCTACGGGCGGGGTACGGAGACCGGCTCCCAGGCGATAAACGCCCATCGGACTTTGCGGATGTGGTCGAGCATGTAGCGTCCCTGCGGTACGCCCTTGGATCCCGGCTCACCGGCATGCGGGTTCTCGATCATGTGGTGGGCGATATAGTTGCGCAGGCGGTCGATCTTGTCCTCGTTGCCGTGCTCGAGCATGCGAGAAAAGTCTGCCACGCCTGCCTCGAGACTATCGAAGGTGTCGCGGCGGGGTGATTCAAAATACGTGACCTGTGGCAGTGCACCCATCTGAATAAGGATGTTAAAGGCGTACACAAAACCATTGCTGCAGGTAACCGAGGCGCCGATGGCATTCATCAAGTGCAGGTCATAACGCGGGCTCGAGTTGGCGACCATCGTAACGGCACAACGCCGACGAGCCGTTCGATCAAGCTTGGCAAGTGCGCCTTTTAGGTTGGTCGTGGTGACAGAGCGACTGGCAAAGGCAACATCCACCGCTTTTGCGACCGGTCCAACCAAATCCCAATCATCATCCCAAGCAAGCTCAAGCGGTGTAATGCGATCCTCGAGCCCATAGTACTCAATGCCAGCATCAAGCGTGCCCAACATAGCAGGGGAAAAGTCAGCAGCAATCACAGGATGCCCAGCCTGAGCAAGCGGAATAGCAATCGACCCAGCCCCACACCCCATATCCAGCACGGATTCACCAGGCTTTAACGCCAACAGCTTTATAAAATCCCGGGCATACGGAGCAGTCTCCAACGGCCGAAAATGCCGAGCCCGCTTATCCCACTCAAAAGGATCATCAGCCCGATGCCGATCAGCTTGCAAGCGCATCCATTCGTCATTCCAATCAGCAGAAAGAAGCTCAGAGCGAGCATCCCCATCAACCACGGGCCAACCTCCTAGCAACAAAAAAGCGACTCCTCCCAAAAGAAGAGCCGCAACCAGCATATATCAGAAAGAACCGATCCAACGCCAAACCGCCGTATCGACCATGTGGTGCAGGAGCGAAGCGACTGCAACCGGGATAGAACTCAATCGAGGTCCCGTTGTGCGGGAGCCCCGGGGAGGGCAAATATATAAGGTCGATCGCGAGTTCCGCACGAGCCGGAGAGCACTTAATGTGCTCTCCGTGCGAGTCAGGACTGTCCGAGCAGGCGACCTTATATATTTGCCCTCCCCGGGGCTCCTCGCCAGTCCCCCTCAGCTAGTTCTTGAGCGAGTTCAGCGGCGCCGGGAAGCGTCCGCCACGGTGGGCGAGCACGGTGCCGGCGTTGGGGTTCACCGGCATGATGGGTGCACGGCCAAACAGGCCGCCGTACTCAACGCAGTCGCCCACGCCCTTGCCGATAGCGGGAATCACGCGCACGGCCGTGGTCTTGTTGTTGATGACGCCGATAGCCATCTCGTCGGCGATGATGCCGGCGATGGTCTCGACCGGGGTGTCGCCGGGGATGGCGATCATGTCCAGGCCGACGGAGCACACGCAGGTCATGGCCTCGAGCTTCTCGAGCGAAAGCGCGCCGGCCTCGACGGCGGCGATCATGCCGGCGTCCTCGGACACGGGGATAAAGGCGCCCGAGAGACCGCCCACGCTGGAGCTGGCCATGACGCCGCCCTTCTTGACGGCATCGTTGAGCATGGCGAGCGCGCAGGTCGTGCCGGGGCCACCGCAGGTGCCCACGCCGATGATCTCGAGGATGCGCGCGACGGAGTCGCCGATGGCGGGCGTAGGTGCCAGCGACAGGTCGACAATGCCCTTCTCGACACCCAGGCGACGGGCGGCCTCGCGGCTCATGAGCTCGCCGGCACGGGTAATCTTAAAGGCGGTCTGCTTGATCTTCTCGGCGACTTCCATCATCGATGCGGAATCGGGCAGCGTCTCCAGGGCTGCGGCCATAACGCCGGGGCCCGAGACGCCTACGTTGATGACGGCGTCGGCCTCGCCACCGCCGTGGACGGCGCCCGCCATAAACGGGGAGTCCTCGACCATGTTGGCAAAGCAGACAAACTTGGAGGCGCCGACGGAATCCTCGTCTGCCGTAAGCTTGGCGGCATCGATGATGGTCTGAGCCGCCATGAGCACGGCGTCCATGTTGATGCCGGCACGCAGGCTGGCGACGTTGACGCTGGAGCAGACGCGGCTGGTGGTGGCAAGCGCCTGGGGGATGGACTGGATGACGCGGCGGTCGGCGTCGCCGATGCCCTTCTGGACGAGTGCGGAGAAGCCGCCCAGGTAATCGATGCCGAGCGTCTCGGCCGCGCGGTCGAGGGCATGCGCGATGGGGGTGAGGTCCTCATCCTTGCAGCACGCGGCGATCTGTGCCACCGGGGTGACGGAAACGCGCTTGTTGACGATGGGGATACCGTACTCGCGCTCGAGGTTCTCGGCGGTCTCGACCAGGTGCTCAGCCGTGTGCGTCACGTGGTCGTAGATCTTCGTGCACATGCGGTCGAGGTTCTCGTCACCGCAACCCATGAGCGAAACACCCATGGTGATGGTCCTGATGTCGAGGTTCTGCTCCTCAACCATGCCGCGGGTTTCCGCGATTTCTGCGGGCGTGATCGCCATCCTTGCGCTCCTATCTGCCAAAACGAGCATAGTCTTGTCTATTCTAACGTGCCGCACGTGCCAAGTGGCGCGTGCGGCACGTTTTGGTGCTCGGTTGTTTCCGTTGTGTTACTGCCCAAAGACCTCTTCGGCGATGCGCGCGCTTTCGGCGGCGTCCTTGGCGTAGTAGTCAGCGCCGATCTGCTTGGCGTATTCGGGGGTGAGCACGGCACCGCCTACGATGATCTTGACGCCTGGCACCTCGGCATGAAGCAGCTTGATGGTCTCCTCCATGGCGACGACCGTGGTAGTCATAAGCGCCGAGAGGCCGACGAGCTTAATGTCGCGTTCCTTGACGGTCTTGAGCACCTCCTGCGGGTCGACGTCGCGACCCAGATCAAAGACGGTGTAGCCGTAGTTATCGAGCAGCATCTTGACGATATTCTTGCCAATGTCGTGGATGTCGCCCTTGACGGTGGCCACGCAGATCTTGCCCTTGTCGGCAATCTCGCCGGCGGGCATCAGGCGCTTGATGGTGTCAAAACCCACGCGCGCGGCCTCGGCCGAGGCCATAAGCTGCGGCAAGAAGAACTTGCCCTGGTCAAAGAGGACGCCAACCTCGTCGAGGGCGGGGATAAAGTGATTGTTGATGAGGTCCATGGCGTCGTGGTCTGCCAGCAGACGCTCGGTCTCGGCAGCGATCTCGCCTTTGCGGCCCGAGACGACCATGCGACGAATCGGGTCGTCGTTGCCGTCGGTGCCGGCGGTGCCAGCAGCGGGCACAGTGTCGGTCGATGCGGCCTGAGCTGCTGCCGGGTTTGCGGCGATCTTGTACGGATCGGTCCAGCCGGCGTAGCGCTCGATGTATCCGGTCGAGCCCTCGTCCTCAACGCTCAGCACGCGATAGCTGTAGACGGTATCCATAAAGCGCTTGGAGCCCGGGTTCATGATGGGGGCATCGAGGCCCGCGCCAAAGGCGGCGGCCAAAAAGACCGAGCCCAGCAGCGGGCGGGCAGGCAGGCCAAAGCTGATGTTCGACACGCCGAGTGCACATTTGACGCCCAGACGCTCCTTGCACAGGGACATGGCGCGCAGAATCTGTTCGGCCTGGCGTTGATTGGTCGAGGCGGTCATGACCAGGCAGTCGATGAGGATGCGGTCCGGTCCGATGCCGTAACGGGCAGCCTCGGCCACGATGCGCTCGGCGATGGCGAAGCGAGCCTCGGCAGTATCGGGGATGCCGCCTTCGTCGAGTGTGAGGCCGACGACGTTGGTGCCGTAGTGGGCGACCAGCGGGAAGATCTCATCCATGATCTGCTGTTTGCCATTGACCGAGTTGATGATGGGCTTGCCGGCGTAGCGGCGCACGGCTGCCTCGACGGCTGCGGGGTCGGTGGAGTCGATCTGCAGCGGCAGCAGCGTGGAGCCCTGGAGCTGCTCGGTCGCCTGCTGGATGATCTTGACCTCGTCGATCTCGGGCAGGCCTACGTTGACGTCCAGGATGTCGGCTCCCTGTTCCTGCTGGCTGATGCCCTGGCTCACGACGTAGTCTAGGTCGCCGTCGCGCAGGGCCTGTTGCAGGCGCTTTTTGCCGGTGGGATTGATACGCTCGCCGATGACGGCGATCTTGTGGCCGTCACAGGGAAGGTCCACGACCGTCTGGGCGCTCGTGACCGACATACTGGGCTTGCGGTGACGTGGGCTGGGCGTGTGGTTGTCGATGAGGGTGCGAAGTGCCGCCATGTGCGTGGGCGTGGTGCCACAGCAGCCACCCACGACGCTCACGCCGTCCTCAATCATGCCGGCGACGGCCTCGGCGTATTCGGGTGCCTGGATGTCAAAGACGGTATTGCCGTCATCGTCCACGCGGGGCAGTCCCGCATTGGCCTGCACCATAACGGGCTTGTCCGTAACGGTGAGCATGCGTGCGGCGAGCCCTCTGAGCTCGGCCGGTCCCTGGCTGCAGTTGATGCCCAGGACGTCGGCGCCGATGGCGTCGAGGGTGATGGCGGCGACCTCGGGGCTCGTACCCAGGAAGGTACGGCCGTCTTCCTCAAAGGTCATGGTGGCAAAGACGGGCAGGTCGGAGTTCTCGCGGCAGGCGAGGACCGCCGCCTTGATCTCGGCAAGGTCAGTCATGGTCTCGATAATAAAGAGGTCCACACCCGCATCGACGCCGGCACGCACTTCCTCGGCAAAGAGGTCATAGGCCTCGTCGAAGCTCAGGGTGCCCAAGGGGCGAAGTAGCGCGCCGATGGGGCCGATGTCGCCGGCGATATAGTGGGCGCCGGCCGCGCGGGCGCAGGCGACGGCGGCGGCAAAGACATCTGCCACGGTGGCGGCGCCGTCGAGCTTGTGGGCGTTGGCGCCAAAGGTGTTGGCGGTGATTACGTCGCAGCCAGCCTCGACGTACTGACGCTGAATATCGGTAATGACCTGGGGCTCCTCAAAGTTGAGCAGCTCGGGCAGGGCGCCGGCCTTCATGCCGGCTGCCTGCAGCATGGTGCCCATGCCGCCGTCGAACAGCAGGTGCCCCGTGCCCTCGATGGCGGCGCGCAGGCGATCGTCCTTAATGCGAAGGTCGTCGATCGTGCGCGTCTTGTATGCAGCGCCATTACGGCGTGCGGCATCAACGGGCGCCGCCAGCGCGGCACCGTCCAGATCATGAGTGATAAGCGGAGTAAACATCAATAAGCTCCTAATGGCTGGAATAGCAGGTGGTGTGGGCGGCGCGGAAACGGCAGTGCTCGCGCATGCGGCAGATATTGCAGGTAGGGCGGCTCTGGGCGTCGTGGACCTCGCCGTCAAACAGACCGATCACTGCGGTCACACTCTTGGTGGGCATGAGCAGGCTGGTAGGTGTGACGGTAAGCCCGATGAGCCGCGTGGCGTTGAGTGCAGCCACGATTGAGCGCTGGGCCGTAAGCGGACAGTCGCCGTAGCCGGGGCTAAAGCGCCAGTTGCCGGCGAGCTCGTGTGCAGCGGCCGCGGCCTTGACCTGCTGGTCCATCTGCTCGACGGCAGCTTCTACATAGGCAGAGCATGCGGCATCGAGCACGGCTCCCTCAAGGGGCTGCTGGGCTCCCGTGGTTCGCAGGCGACGCTCGGCGTCCATGCCGAGGGTGCATGCCATGAGTGCGGCAAAGCAGGCGTCCTTAAGGTGGCGATAGATATCACGACCCCGCAGCTCAACGTTGGTGCCAACCAAGCGAATGCAAGGCTCGCCCTGCTCGTCGACGCCCGTGGCATCGACGGCAAACACGCGGCGCACGCCACGGGGCTCAATGTCCAGTTCCAGACGTTCAACGACAAACTCAATACGCTGCGCTAGCTCGGGCTCAATCTGCTGGCCGCCGTAGCCCAGGTAACGCAACATCTCGGCACGATCGACTCGGGGATGGTGGGCAGCGTCGATACGGTAAAGCGCCGGCGACGCAAGGTCGGCCGGCACTTCACCAAAAGCTGTATCGATGTGCGGTTTTTCCATTACCCCAGGCGCTCCATAATGGTTGCGGCGATCGCAGGACGGTTCATAGTGTACAGGTGCAGACCGTCGGCACCGTGCTCCTTAAGGTCGCAAAGCTGACGAGCAGCATAATCTACACCGGCCGCCTGCAGGCTCTCGGGGTCGTTCTCGTACTTGGCGAGAATCTTGATGACGGGGGAGGGCAGCGACGCACCGCACATAAAGACCATGCGGCTGATCTGCGACTTGCCCATAAACGGCATGATGCCCGCGGTAATGGGCACGGTGATGCCGGCCTTGTCGGCAAGCTCGCGAAAACGGTAGAAGCACTCGTTATCAAAAAAGAGCTGCGTCACAAAGAAGCTCGCGCCGGCGTCCTGTTTTTGCTTGAGGTATTCGACCGAAGCGTTGAGATCTTCACAGGCAATGTGGCCCTCGGGGTAAGCTGCGGCGCCCACGCAAAAGCCGGCGTCGACGAGCTCAGGGATGAGGTCGCAGGCGTAGGCGTAGTCCGAGGCGGGCTTGTCGTCCTCGGTCGCGCCGGCGGGAAGATCGCCGCGCAGGGCCAGTACATTTTCTACGCCGGCGGAGCGGTATTCATCAATCTTGGCGGCGATATCGGCATGCGTGCGGCCAACGCAGGTGAGGTGCGCCACCGAGGGCGTATCGAATTCGCTCGTAATCATATGCGCGATGGGGGCGGTGGTGGCACCGTTGCCCGAGCCGCCGGCCGAGCAGGTGACCGAGACAAAGCTCGGCGAAAGCTTGCACAGATTGCCTGCCACCTCGCGAGCCGTGTCGAGGGTCAGCTCGCCCTTGGGCGGGAACATCTCAAACGAAATGGGCGCGGTGCCCTGGGATGCTGCCTGCTTAAAAACCTCGTCGACGCGCATATCGTGCTCCTTTAGATGCCTAGGTGCGATGTTTTGTTGCAAGGATTCTACAGCACCACTGCGCCAAGATGGAATTTCTCTCGCGATTTGGTGATACCAATCGAAAATGCTTCGCTATCGTCATTTCCTATAACAGGGCAGTCAATGTAGGATGGGGCCATATTGAATGGTATCTGATGCGAAATACCAGTTAATAAAGCCCCGTCCCAAATTGGCTACCCTTAAACCATGGGGAGAGGTCTGCAATTTATGCAGTTGATTGGCTGTTGAGGGTGGCAACGCCGCCTCGATAGGGTAACCTCATTGATTGGTTTCGCGACAGCAACATAACGGTAATGTCGCGGAAACACGGCGAGTCTAAGCTATGACTCGTTCGTTAGTAATCAACACCGCTTCTCACGCGGTGCCGATACGAAGGGAGTTCCGTATGGCCGAACTTACTGACCGCTTCGGGACCATGGTGTTCTCTGAGGAAGTCATGAAGGACTACCTCCCCAAGGACATTTGGAAGCGCCTTGCTGCAACCCTCGAGGGCGGTGAGCCGCTCGACCTGGATGTGGCCAACGCCGTTGCCCACGCCATGAAGGTCTGGGCCATCTCCAAGGGCGCGACGCACTACGCGCACTGGTTCCAGCCGCTTTCGGGTATTACTTCCGAGAAGCACGACAGCTTCCTGGAGCCCAACCACGACGGCACCGCCATTACCAAGTTTACGGGCAAGAACCTCATCCAGGGCGAGCCCGATGCCTCGAGCTTCCCCAACGGCGGCCTGCGCGCTACCTTCGAGGCCCGTGGCTACACCGCTTGGGACCCCACTAGCCCCGCCTTTATCAAGGACGATGTCCTGTGCATCCCCACGGCTTTCTGCTCCTACACGGGCGAGGCCCTGGACAAGAAGACCCCGCTGCTGCGTTCCATGACCGCGCTCTCGCGTGAGTCTAAGCGCGTTTTGGCGCTGTTTGGCAAGACCCCCAAGAAGGTCGTTCCTTCCGTGGGCGACGAGCAGGAGTACTTCCTGATCAAGAAGGACGCCTATCGCAAGCGCAAGGACCTGGTCATCACCGGCCGCACCCTCTTTGGTGCTGCTCCCTGCAAGGGCCAGGAGCTCGAGGAGCACTACTTTGGCGCTATCCGCCCCACCGTCTCGGCCTATATGAAGGACCTGGACGATGAACTGTGGGCGCTTGGCATTCCCGCCAAGACCAAGCACAACGAGGTTGCTCCCTGCCAGCATGAGCTCGCACCGGTCTATGGCGAGGTCAACGAGGCCATCGACCAGAATCTGGTCATGATGGAGAAGATGAAGCTCATCGCCTCCCGCCACGACTTGGTCTGCCTGCTGCACGAGAAGCCCTTTGAGGGCATCAACGGTTCGGGCAAGCACAACAACTGGTCGCTTGGCACCGAGTCCGAGAATCTGCTCGATCCGGGCGACACCCCGCTCGACAACCTGCAGTTCATCGTCTTCCTCACCGCGGTGATCGAGGCCGTCGATAACTATCAGGAGCTCCTGCGTGCCTCCGTTGCCTCGGCCGGCAACGATCATCGTCTGGGCGCCAACGAGGCTCCTCCGGCGATTATGTCCATCTTCCTGGGCGACCAGCTTACCGAGGTCGTCGAGAAGATCATCGATGGCAAGGCTTCCGTCCATGCCACGCGCGGCGTGCTCGACCTGGGCGCCGATACCCTGCCCAAGCTGATGCAGGACAACACCGACCGCAACCGCACCTCCCCGTTTGCCTTCACCGGCAACAAGTTCGAGTTCCGTGCCTGCGGCTCCGAGCAGAACGTCTCCGACTCCAACCTGGTGCTCGATGCCGCCGTGGCCAAGTCGCTCAAGTCCTTCGCCGACGCGCTTGAGGGTACGCCCGAGGATGAGTTCCAGGACGCCGCGCTCGAGTACTGCAAGAAGGTCCTGACCGACCACCAGCGCATCCTCTTTTCCGGCGATGGCTACTCCGACGAGTGGCCCGTTGAGGCCGAGAAGCGCGGCCTTGCCAACAACAAGACCACGGCCGACGCCCTGCCCGCCTTTGTTTCCGATAAGGCCATTGCGCTCTTTGAGGAGACGGGTGTCCTGACCAAGGCCGAGGCCCAGTGCCGCTACGACTGCAAGCTCGAGAAGTACAACAAGCTCATGAACATCGAGGCCACCACGATGGTTCGCGAGGCGCGTCGTACCTATCGCCCGGTCATTACTGCCTATGCCACCAAGGTCGCTAAGGGCCTTGAGACTATTCGTGCCGCTGGTGCGGAGGCCGCCATGCAGTGCGAGCAGAACACGCTCAACAAGCTCTGCAACGGTATCACCGCCATCAACGACTCCATCAAGGCGCTCGATGCCGTGCATCAGAAGGCCGAAGCCCTCGATGGCCAGGAGCAGGCCAACGTGTACGCGCACGAGGTCGTTCCCGCTATGGATACGCTGCGCGCCGCCGTGGATGCCATGGAGGAGATCGTGGCCGCCGACTACTGGCCGGTCCCGACCTACGACGACATTCTGTTCTATGTGTAACAGACACGTTTGATTTTGCGTGTGAAGGGGTCTCGCCTGTGTGAGGCCCCTTCTTTTTTGCCGCTTTGACCTGCTTTGAACTTGCAGCCGAGCGGGCGTTTCACGCGGGGCATCTTAAAAGTTGTAACCTGTTTTGGCACGCGGACGTTTCGGCCGTTTGTTCATAAAGGGGAGGATTATCCGATGAAGGTATTCGATATCGTGTTTAGCCCGACCGGCGGAACGGAAAAGGCGTCTGGCTACATTGCCAATGCGTTGGAAGGGGAAACCGTTGCTGTAGATCTGACCGATAGCGGGCTTGGTTTTCGCACGGTTGCGATGACAAAAGAGGATGTAGCCGTGATCGCGGTACCCTCGTATGGCGGGCGAGTCCCGGCTGTGGCTGCGGAGCGCTTGGGTATGATGCGGGGAAACGGTGCGCAGGCGGTTCTGGTTTGTGTTTACGGAAACCGCGCGTATGAGGACACGCTGGTCGAGCTTGAGGATGCGGCAAAGGGCGCGGGCTTTCGGGTGATCGCGGCGGTTTCTGCCATCGCCGAGCATTCTATTGTTCGCCAGTTTGCAGCCGGTCGGCCAGACCCACAGGACGCGGCGCAGCTCGCTGGGTTTGCGAATCAGATTCAGCAAAAGATATCTGCGGGAGATGCTTCTGAGCCGGCTATTCCGGGCAATCGTCCCTATAAGAAGGCCGGGGGCACCGGTATGGTGCCTAAGGCCACAAAGGAGTGCACCGCCTGCGGGGCTTGCGCCGCAGTGTGTCCCGTTGGCGCTATCGATAAAGACGATCCCAAGCGGGTGGACAAAAAGGCCTGCATTTCCTGCATGCGCTGCATTGCCGTATGTCCGTGGGGCGCTCGCGCGGTAAATCCCGTCATGCTCTCTGCGACTACCAAGATGTTGAGCAAAGTTTGTGCCGAGCGGAAGGAGTGCGAGCTGTTTATCTAGCGCAAGGGCGTTGAGTACTTTTCGTCTTATAACGGCAAAAAGAACGAACCCGTCGGACCTTACATCCGGCGGGTTCGAACATTTTAAAGTTGGTGCCCCCAGCGGGATGTCCGCGTGCGGCTGGCGCCGCCCGCTTCCGCTGCGTCGCTTCGCTCCTTGCGCGCTGCGCTGGAAAACGCTTGCGCGTTTCCTCAGCTCCGCACCCTGTCGGGTTCGAATCCCGGCACATGGGTAGCAAAAAGCCCGCTACCGAATTGGCAACGGGCTTCTCAGATTCTGTGGTGCCCCCAGCGGGATTCGAACCCGCGATATCCACCTTGAAAGGGTGGCGTCCTTGGCCGCTAGACGATGGGGACAGCGGGAAAGAGTATAGCAGACTTTTCTATCCGTTCACATATCGTTGGCAGATTGAAAAACCACCACACAGGAGTGGGTTTCTATTCCGATATTCAAATATCTCAATCTGTAACATCTGGGCGGGCAAATCGGCTCTATCTGTTACAGATCGAGACAAACGGCGGGCGTCGGGACGAATATCTCAATCTGTAACAGTAAGACGACTTTTAACGGTCTAGATGTTACAGATTGAGACAAACTGCCGTGGCAGGTCAAAACCACCACAAAGGTGCCTGTCCCCTTTGTGGTGGCGGGGCGTTAGGGGAGGAGCTTCATCGCGGCGTCGTGGGCGGCGTGCTCGTAAGTGTCGTCGAGGGGCTTGAGCGGCAGCAGAGCGGTGGCCCGTGCATCGCCACGGCGCTCGAGAGCGTGGGCGATGAGCCAGTCGGCGAGCTCGGGGTTCTTGGGCAGTGCCGGTCCGTGTAGGTACGTGCCGATGACGCCCTTGTAGATGATGCCCTCAAAGCCGTCGTCGCCGTTGTTACCGGTGCCCGTGACGACGGACGTTCCGAGCGGCGTGGCCTCGGCGTCCAAAAGCGTGCGGCCACCGTGGTTCTCGAATCCCACAAAGGGCTCGGGTGCCAGGTCGGTCTTGACGGCGACGTTGCCGATCAGGCGGTCGGAGCCGCGCACGGTTTCGGCGGCAATGACGCCCAGGCCCTCGAGGCGATTCTCACCCATATAGTACGAACGGCCGAGCAGCTGATAGCTGCCGCAGATAGCGAGCAGCGAGCCGCCATCCTCAACATAGGACGCGACCTTGTCTTTTTGAGCGAGCAGCTCGTGTGCCACGGCAAGCTGGTCGCGGTCGGAGCCACCGCCCATCATAACGATGTCGGCGTCGGTGAGATCGAGCGACTCGCCCATACGGACCTCGTCCACGCGCACGGGGATGCCACGCCAGGCGCAGCGGCGCTCGAGGGCAATGACGTTGCCGCCGTCGCCATAGAGGTTGAGGGCATCGGGATACAGGTAGACGATGCGTAGCGGGCGCGAAAGCTCGACCGGCGCAATGTCGGTGGGGACAGCGCTGCCATCGGCGCGCGTTACGGCGTGGGAGGCGACCGAGCTCGCATCGGTGCCCTTAAGCTCGTCGAGCTCCTTGACCAGCGGCGGGAAGGCCGTGTAGTTGGCGACTGCGTAGAAGGTGTCATCGGCGGCCTCGTCTGCCACGGCGCCAATTGCCTGCGCGACGTCCGAGATAATCGCGGTATCGATGCCGGCGTACTTGAGGCGTACCTGCATGTCGTGTGCACGCGTGCCTCCGGCAAAGGCGACAAGACCCGGCGTGTCGGCGATGCGCTCAAAGTCGACGTCGTAGATCCACGATACATCGTGGCCGTCGGCATCGTTGTCGTTGAGGAAGAAAGCGCAGAGTCTGCCGCCTGCAGTCTTGATGGACTGGATTTGTCGATCGAAGCCTACGGGATTCTTAGCCAGGTTGGCCTCGACGGTGCGGCCGGCGATATCCCAGCGCCCCATGCGTCCGCCGGCGGGCACATAGGCATCGAGCGTGGGCTGCAGGTGCGCCGTATCCACGCCCAACTCATGTGCGGCAAAGAATGCGGCGGCAACGTTGTAGACCATGTACAGACCGTTGTAGCGCGTGGCGATGTGTACGGCAGCCGCGTTGGACGCAGATCCAAAGACCAGGTCAAAATCGTAGCCGTCGCAGCCGAGCTCCACGCCCGTCACGCGACGGACAAGCGCAGAGCGTGCCCAGCCGCACGAAGGACAATGATAGGCGCCGAGCTGGCCGTATTGCACGTAGTCGTACTCCAACGGGGTGTTGCACTGCGAGCAAAAGCGCGAGTCGCTAATGCGGTCAGACTCGGTGTCGGTGGCGCCGTCGATGCCAAAGGCGATGCTTGCATTGGGAACGCGCGCGGCGATCGCGGCGCACAGCGGGTCGTCGGCGTTATAGATGAGCGTCGTTGTCGGCGAAAGCTCCAGCGCGTGGGCGATGACGTCCTGGGTGTGGTCGATCTCGCCGTAGCGGTCCAGCTGGTCGCGGAACAGGTTGAGCAGCACAAAGTAGGTTGGCTTGAGCTTGGGCAGGACGCGCACCGTGTAGAGCTCGTCGCACTCAAAGACGCCTACGCGCTTGCTGCTGGCGGTTCGCTTAAGGTTGCCACGCGCCTCGAGCAGGGCACCAACCACGCCCGGCTCCATGTTGTTTCCGGCACGGTTGCATACCACGGTGGCGCCGCTGGCGGCAACGGCATCGGCGATGAGGTTGGAGGTGGTGGTCTTGCCGTTGGTGCCGGTGATCACCACGCTGCGGTCGACAAGGCCCGCGAGGTCGCTTAGCAGCTCGGGATCGATCTTCATGGCGATACGGCCGGGGAGTACGCCGCCCTGGCGCTTAAGGACGGAGCGCAGTCCCCAGCGGGCGATATCGCTCGAGGTGCAGGCGAGAGATGAGCGGAAGTTCATGAAGCCGTTCCTAACGTGAATGACATGGTCGTGACGTTTGTGCCGTTAAAAGCCGTAGCGGCGCGCAAATTCCTGGGCAAGCTGCGATACGTCTTCGCAAGCGCTGGCCCAGGGGGCAAAGTCGGGAGTATCCGAGATGATGCCGTCGGCCTCCCAAACTGCCTGATGCGAAAGGTCCCAGGGGTCGTGCGGTTCGGGCCGGCAGGGAAGATACGGCGTCTGATACATGGGGTTCAGCAAAAAGAACGCGCCGCCCTCGCAGCGGTTGGTAAACTCACGCAGCGCGCGTGTCGCCGGGCGCATCTTGTTCGTTTTGAACAACAGGATCGTGCGGGCGAGTAGGTACCAGGGGGAGCTCTCGAGGGCATCGGCCCCCATCTGCTCCTCGAGCTGGTGGGCCAGGGCAAAAAAGCCGTCCTCGTCTTCCAGGCGAGCGAGGGCGAGTAGCACGGTGCCTGCAGCTCGGGTGGGATAGCCTTCCGCCTTAAGAACGCGGCGAGAATAGTTGGCGGCAGCACGGTAGCGAGCGCTCGCCATGCACAGCTGCGAGATGGCCTCGAGCGTGTGGAGCCACCCGATAAGAGCCGGCTCGCTTACGGTGAGATCGGCCGCCGTCACGCCGTCCGTCAAAACCTTGTTGGCCCAGTAGTGCGGGGCCTCCATGTCGAACCCGGGCACGCTTTGCTGCAAGTAATCGGCCGTGGTCGCCTCGAGCTTCATCAAGTCGCCTAGACAGGCGTCGACGGGCGTGTCCGCCAAAATGATGGCGAGCAGCTGGGCATCGACGGCCAGCGCGTCGACGCGGACGATCTTGAGCAGCTCATCGCGCGTATCGTCGAACAGGTGGTTGCGCGTCTGTTCAAACTCCTCGTCGCTGCCCATGTCCTCGATACGATGGAGCTCGTCGAGCAGGTGGCGGTGGACGCCTGCATAGGACAGCAGTGCCTGGGCATGCTCGGTCTGCGCATACTTATGAGGGTTGACGCTCACGTCGTTATGGACAAGCTCGCGTGCTGCATCGGTGAGTTCGGGGTGCGACGCAAGGTAGGCGCGCTCCAGGTAGGCGGGGATGTAGACGCTCGGATCCATTAGAGGTCTCCTCCCTTAAACGGCAGGCCCTGCTCGGCCGCCCGCAGGATGCGCTCGTCAATCTGGGAACGCACGATATCGTTGGTGGCGACCCAGGCGGCAAAGCTGGCGTTGTCGGGGGCGCCCAAGCCCTCTTGCAGTACCGGCGTCGCCTCGGACAGCGCAAGGACAAGCTCGTCGGTGGAGCCCACGCCCACGTTGACGCGGGCATAGACGCCATCGGGAAACTCGGTTTGGAAATAGAGCGCCTCGGCTGCGTGTGGGCACGAGCGTGCAAGGATGCGCAAGTAGTGCTCGGCACCCTCGTAGTCCAGCTCGCGCCAGGCAGCGCTCATCAGCGCGATGAGCGTCCATGGGTCCAAGTCGCGCTCCGCGTCCTTGGGACGACGGCGTAGTGGCGTGTTGGTGAGATAGGAGACGGAGTGGGCGGAGCGAAAGCGCTTGAGCTCCTCGGCGGGGTATTCGAGCTTAGCCATGGCGAGCATTGCGGTGTGGCGGACGCCGGCCGGATCGTTGGGGGCAAAGTCGAGGCTGCAGTTTGCGGCTTTGAGCGACATGCGATAGCGGCCGCTAATGAGGGCGCGCGACGCAAGGGCGGCAAGCCAGCGCAGGTAGGGGCGGCGCATAAGGTCGCCTGCGGCCTCACGCTCGTAGGGGTCCTGCGCCGAGGCGATCTTGAGTGCCAGGTCGTGCTCGACTTCATCGCGCTTGGATACCAAGTACTGTACGTACTCCTCGTTGGAGTTGGCGGTGAGGGCGGTCAGCATGCGCTGGGCATCCCAGTTGGTGGGGTCGAGTGCGGCTGCCTCGCGAAGCATGTTCTCGGCAGCGGCCTCTTCTTGCTCTGCCTGGGTATCGTCAGGGATAAAGGGAATGCGGTAGTCGACAGCCTCGACCACCTTGGCAATGAGGTGCCCGGCGCGGTCGCGGTCGTGCACGATGAGCGGCGCGGGGTTGCGGGTGAATTGTTCCATCAGACGCTCTACGGCGGCACCGTCGGTGAGCGGAATATTGTCGCGGCGCAAGGCCTCAAGAACGAGGCGATGGCAATCCTCTTGAATGGGATCGAATGCCATGGGGCCTCCTTTGCTGCGGTTAGGGTTCAAATGTCTCTATAATAAGGTTCTAGTTTACCCGCATGTGGCAAACCGGGGGTGCCGCACTTGGACATGCACCTTTGCACCACGAAGACGGATGTCGCACAAATGTCGGCACCTTGGACGACTGAGTGGTATCACGGTGCCGCAAACGGTCGATTTTTGGCGGCGAACGGGGCGCATTTTGGAGGGGCACCGTCCTGCCCGGGATATGTGGTCAACCTTGATAAAACGTTTGCCCAGCTTGGGAGTATGAATGCCCCACAAGGGTCTTCAGGGATAGAAAAAACGTTTCATCATTGTCGGCTTTAGGTGAATAACTGACCAACTAGAACGGTAGAATAATGTTTGTCTGAGCGTTGAGACGTTTAGACATCGCGCATTGTCATCGCCGGCAACGCGCAAAACGGTCCTAACGGAGCCAATTGGGTGCTCCGTTATATACGCAAGTCTAAGAGGGGCTTGTTTAGGAGGCACAGTATGGGACGTTTTACCAATCCTCGTGATCTGTACTTTGGTGAGGGCGCTCGCCACGAGGTGAAGAACCTCAAGGGCAAGAAGGCCATCATCGTTTCTGGCGGCAGCTCTATGCGCCGCGGCGGGTTCCTGCAGGACGTTGAGGCCGACCTCAAAGAGGCCGGCATGGAGGTCAAGCTGTTCGAGGGCGTCGAGTCCGATCCGTCCATCGAGACGGTCATGAAGGGCGCCGAGGCCATGCGCGAGTTCGAGCCCGACTGGATTGTCGCCATCGGCGGCGGCTCGCCCATCGATGCCGCTAAGGCCATGTGGGTCTTCTACGAGTATCCCGAGGAGTCCTTCGATAACATCATCCAGCCGTTCAGCTTCCCCGAGCTGCGTCAGAAGGCTCACTTCTGCGCCATCTCCTCCACCTCCGGTACCGCTACCGAGGTCACTGCCTTCTCCGTCATTACCGACTATGCCAAGGGCATCAAGTACCCGCTGGCCGACTTCAACATCACCCCTGATGTCGCCATCGTCGACCCCGAGCTCACCTACACCATGCCCGCCAAGCTGTGCGCTCACACCGGCATGGACGCTCTGACCCACTGCATGGAGGCCTACGTTTCCACCTGCGCTTCCATGTTCACCGACGCCAACGCTCTGCACGGCATCCGCGAGATCGTCGAGTGGCTGCCCAAGTCCTATGCTGGCGACCATGAGGCCCGTCAGCACATGCACGAGGCTCAGTGCATCGCCGGTATCGCCTTCTCCTCGGGCCTGCTCGGCATCGTTCACTCCATGGCTCACAAGACCGGTGCTGCCTTCGAGAACGGCCACATCATCCACGGTGCTGCTAACGCCATGTACCTGGGCAAGGTCATCCAGTGGAACTCCAAGGATCCCCGTGCTGCCGAGCGTTATGCTTACGTGGCCAAGGAGATCCTGCACCTTCCCGGCGAGACCAACGAGGAGCTCATCGCCGCGCTCGTCCAGAAGATTCGCGACCTCAACGACCAGCTCAACATTCCGCAGTCCATCAAGGATTACGCGAATGGTGGCGTGAAGGTCGACGCCGAGAACCCGCAGATGGTTTCCGAGGAGGAGTTCCTCGCCAAGCTGCCCGAGATCGCCGCGAACGCCGAGACCGACGCCTGCACGCCGGAGAACCCGCGTGAGACCAAGGCTGCCGACTTCGAGAAGATCCTCAAGGCCTGCTACTACGACACCGACATCGATTTCTAATCGACTCTTGTTATCGTAACGAGGGGCTCCGCACGTATCCGTACGGAGCCCCTTTCTTTTTTCTTTTAGAGAATGGGATAGTTATGGCTGCAATTTTCAATAGCCCCAGCAAGTACATCCAGGGTCCGGACGAGCTGGCCAAGCTCGGCTCCTATGTCGAGCCGCTCGGCGCTAAGGCCCTCGTCATCGTGACGCCTTCGGGCAAGAAGCGCGTCGGTGCCAAGATCGAGGGCAGTTTTGCCGAGGCCAAGGCCGAGCTGCTGTTTGAGGACTTTAACGGCGAGTGCTCCAAGGGCGAGGTCGATCGTCTGGTTGCGCTCGCTCGCGACAACGGTTGCGACATCATCGTCGGCGTCGGTGGCGGCAAGATCCTCGACACCGCGAAGGCCGTTGCCTACTACCTGGAGTCCCCGGTCATCATTTGCCCCACCATTGCTTCGACCGATGCTCCGTGCTCGGCACTTTCGGTGCTCTACACCGACGACGGCCAGTTCGACAAGTATCTCTTCCTTAAGGCAAACCCCAATATTGTCCTGATGGATACGACAGTTATCGCGGCGAGCCCGGTGCGCCTGACGGTTTCCGGCATGGGCGATGCGCTCGCAACCTATTTCGAGGCTCAGGCGACGCATGATGCCGACGGCGGCACTTGCGCCGGCGGCAAGGGCGGCATGGCCGGCCTGGCGCTCGCCAAGCTCTGCTACGAGACGCTTATGGCCGATGGCGTCAAGGCCAAGGTCGCGCTGGAGAAGGGTGCGCTCACGCCTGCCGTCGAGCACATCATTGAGGCCAATACGCTGCTTTCGGGCATTGGCTTTGAGAGCTCGGGCCTTGCTGCTGCTCATGCTATCCACAATGGCCTGACGATGCTGCCCGAGTGCCACGGCATGTATCACGGCGAGAAGGTCGCCTTCGGCACCATCGTCCAGCTGGTACTCGAGGATGCCCCGACCGAGAAGCTCGAGGAAGTCTTGGGCTTCTGCATTGAGCTGGGCCTGCCGGTCACGATGAAGGAACTTGGCGTTGCCGAGCTTACGCGCGAGCAGGCCATGATTGTTGCCGAGGCCGCCTGCGCACCCGATGACACCATGTGCAACATGCCGTTTGAGGTGACTCCCGAGATGGTCGCAAACGCCATCCTGGGTGCCGACGCGCTGGGCCACTACTATCTCATGGATGAGTAAATCAAGCTAAGGAAGGGGCAAAGCCAGCAGATGGCTTTGCCCCTTTTTGCTATGGTGCAAAGTGGCCTGTCTCCAATGCACAAGTTGGTGCAGGGGGAAGGTTACTTTGTACCAATCGTTGTTTGATGAAGGGCGGATTCTCGTATGGCGCTTCCCATGGTTTATGGCGGTCCCGGCCGGTATGTTCAGGGGCCGGGCGAACTTTCGCGTCAGGGCAGGTATTTGTCATGGTTGGGCTGCGCTGCTTATGTCTTGTTTGACCAGGGCACCGAGGATCGGCTGTGCAAGCAGATCGTCGATGGATTTCTGGACGAAGATCTAAGTGAGCCGTTCTTTAAGATTTATGACGGTCCGTGTACGGAAGACGCCGTTGTCGAAATGGCTAAGGAAGCCCGGGCCGAGTATTGCGACATGGTGGTGGGTATTGGCGGCGGCAAGATACTCGATATTGCCAAGGCCGTTGCGTTTTATGCCGAGGTGCCGTTGTGCGTATGCCCCACGGCGGCTTCGATGGACGGTCCGTGCAGCGCGATTTCGGTGCTGTATCACGAGGATGGGTCGTTCGACCACTACCTGATGCTCGAGAAGAATCCAGACCTGGTCGTGGTCGATACCAACGTGGTCGCGGCGGCCCCACTGCGTATGACGGTCGCTGGTATGGGCGATGCGCTGGCAACGTATTTTGAGGCGCGTTCGTGCGCCGCGGCGCACGGCGCCAACGAGCACGGTGGCGCGCCGGGACACTTGGCCTTGGTTGCGGCTCGCGCCTGCTACGACACGCTCATGGAGTGCGGCGTCGCTGCCAAGCGCGATCTCAAAAAGGGCCGTACATCGCCGGCAGTTGAGCGCCTGATCGAGTGCAATATTCTGCTCTCGGGCGTCGGCTTTGAGAGCGGTGGCTTGGCGTTGGCGCATGCCATCGCCAACGGTCTGACGATTCTGCCCGAGTGCAAGGCAATGCATGGCGAGGCCGTGGCATTTGGCCTGGTGGTGCAGCTGCGCCTGGAGCGTGCACCCGAGCTTGATCAGGTGCTCGAGTTTTGCCAGCGCGTTGGTCTGCCGACGACGCTCGAGGAGCTGGGCCTTGGCGAGATTTCCGATGCCGATCTGCAGAGTGTTGCAAATGCGGTCTTTAGAAATGAACGTAATATGGCCAACGAGCAGGCAAAGGTGACCAAACAAAAGCTCGTGCAGTTCATGTGCGAGGCATAGTTTGGCGCTTGATTGACCTTGTGCAATCGAGGCGGCGATGGGCCATGGGCTATTTGCCGCAAAGATGCGCCGCGTGTAATTTGCCCGAGGCGTGGGCCGATAGCGTATCATTATCTCTTGCTTGTTTGCACTGCTCAGGGAGGGGCCGCGCATGGCGCAGGAACACGATCTGTTTGATGACATTATCGAGATCAGCAAGGGTTTCGACTTTCTTAAAAACCCGCTTGGCGGTGTGACCGATGCACTCGATCCGTCGGCACCGCAGTGGAATCCTGCCGACTACAAGGAGCGTCCGCGCGGCAACACCATTCCGTGCTTGACCTGCAAAAACGAGAAGAGCGCCTGCACCGCGTGCATGGACGTGTGCCCGGTCAACGCTATCGAGGTCGAGGAAGACGCCATCGAGATCCTCGACTCCTGTCGCAAGTGCGGCCTGTGCGCCGCTGCCTGTCCGACCGAGGCGATCATCTCGCCGCGCCTGGCGCCCAAAAACCTGTATGACGATATCGTCTCTGCTGCTACGAGCCACGAGACCGCCTACGTTACCTGCACGCGCGCCCTTAAGCGCATGCCGCGCGAAAACGAGGTCGTCGTCGCCTGCGTGGGCGATATTACGGCCGAGACCTGGTTCTCGGTGCTGGCCGACTATCCCAACGTGAGCGTCTACCTGCCACTGGGCGTGTGCGATAAGTGCCGCAACACCGGTGGCGAGGATATTCTGGGCGAGGCCATCGCTACTGCCGAGGAGTGGGCTGGTACGGGCATGGGCCTGGAGGTCGACCCCAAGAGCCTCAAGTGCCATAAGCTTCGCGAGTACGAGCGCAAGGAGTACATGGAAAAGATTGCCCGTACCACGGGCCTGACGGTGACCAAGCTCAATCCGGCGACGGCGGCACTGGCCTCGGTGACGCAGAAGTTGAAGGCTCACCGTCACCAGATCACGCAGCTCGAGCGCACGCTCAACACCATGTGCGGCACCACGACGACCAAGCGTCGCCGTTCGCTCACGCACGGGCGGCAGCTGGTGCTCTCGACATTGCAAAACCATCCCGAGCTTGCCCAGAACATGCAGGTGAGCACGCCGGAATGCGATTTTGACAAGTGCACGTCGTGTGGCGAGTGTGTCAATGTATGCCCCACATCTGCCTGCGATTTGGTGGGAAGCGGCCGCTTTGCGCTGGAATCCACGTATTGCCTAGGTTGCGGGGCCTGCGTCAAGGTGTGCCCCGAGCATGCGCTTAAGTTGGTTGAGCATGATGCATCCAACCTGGTCGTCGTCGATCCCGAGGCTGAGGAAAAGGCCGCTCAGAAGGCGAAGGCTCACGAAGAAGCTGAGAAGGTCAAGGCCGAAGCAAAGGCCAAGCTCGACAAGATGCTCGATCAGGTGGAGAAGCTTGCGGACTAGCTAAAAGAGCGTAAATGATGGCCGGTGGGACAGGTGCTGCCCCGCCGGCCAAAAAAGTTGCGGTGGAATAGTTCCTGTTTTGCCCTTAAGCTGGCCATTCTAGGAACTATTCCACCGCAACTAATAAATGGTTAGTTCATGCTGCTTTGGTGGCCGGTTCGACCGGTACCGTTGCGCGTCACGGTTTCATGGAGCAAAAAGAACCCGGGAACCTGTTTGGTCTCGGTGTATTCCATAAGGATACCGTCGGCGTTGTAGGTCTGTCCGCGTATAACGGCGAGTGCGTTAAAGTCGTCGAGATCGAGCACGCGCGTATCCTCGGGCGTGGGATGCTCGATCGTTACATCGCGTTTGCCCGTGGCAATCTTAATGCCAAGGTCTTCTTCGAGGTAACGATAGATCGAGTCGTTGACAATCTCGGGTGTCAGCCCCGGTACCTGTGAGCTTAGGTAATAGGAGTCGTCGGAGCACACGGCTTGTCCGTCTGCATAACGGATGCGTTTGGCGCGTGTGAGCTCACAGCCTTCAGGAAACCCGGTAATCTTGGAGAGCGCCTTGCTGCAGATGAGGAGCTCAAAGACGGTGGTGACAGTCTTGAGCTCAAAGCCTCGGTTGACCGCGATTTCCTTAAAGGTCTCGAGTCCGCCGCCACCACGACTCTTCTCGTCACTGATGTTGCGAATGACGCGCATGCCTTTGCCTTGCTGAGGGAGCACATAACCATCTGCCGCAAGCATCGAGATGGCGCGACGGACCGTCATGCGCGAACAGTCAAACAGCTGCGTGAGCTCAGTCTCCGAAGGCAGATAGCTCTGATAGGCGTATGTGCCGTCGTCAATCGACTGCTTCACGTTGTCATAAATAGTTTGGAAGATGGCTCGCGCCATGACGGTCTCCTAGAGCTGGGTGCGTGAACGACGGATGAGGGCCGTCCGCGCAGGTGTCAATCGATTTACTTGCTGGGGTCGATTATATATTTACCCATGGCACGCAGAGCTGGGTCTGACAGGATGGCGCCGAGTTCGTCGAGGGAAGCCACCTTGGCGACCATCGAGGATACGTCGAGCCTGCCAGAGTCGATGAGCTCGAGCGCGCGACGCTGCGTATAAGGGTTGATGTAGGACGAGGTAAGCACAAGCTCCTTCTGGAAGACCTCGAAGGGCTTGACGGTGATTGTCTCATCGGGCTTGGTGAGGCCGAACATCATGACCGTAGCCTTGTGGCCGGCGATCTGGATGGCCTGCTCGATGGTGACGGGCTTGCCAACACACTCGATAACGACATCGACGTTGCCGACGCCCTCCTGCTTCAGGCGGGCCGGGACGTCCTCGTGGATGGAATCAATTGCCAGGTCGGCGCCGAGTTTGAGCGCAACCTCGCGCTTGCCTTCGACAGGCTCGAGCAAGACAACCTTGGTGGCGCCGGCGTTTTTAGCAAGCTGCATCATGAGCAGACCGATCATGCCACCGCCGATAACGACAACTGTGCTGCCGGGCTTGATGTTGCACATATCGATGCCGTGCAGGCAGCAGGCGACGGGCTCGGTCATAGCACCCTGCTCAAAGCTGGTGTGATCGCCCAACTTGTAGACTTGCTGCATATCGACGGAGCAGTACTCGGCAAAGCCGCCGTTAACGGTGGTACCGTAACCGGTCATATGCTCGCAGTAGTGGTTGATTCCGTCGCGGCAGGGTTCGCAGCAGCCGCAGGGATGGTTTGGGTCGATGCACACGCGATCGCCCGGCTTAAAGCCAGCGACGTCGCTGCCCACGGCCTCGACAACGCCCGCAAACTCATGACCAAGGATCGTGGGCGGGGTAACGTCGGCTGCACCCTTGTCGCCTTCATAGATATGAACGTCGGTACCGCAGACGCCGCAAGCTTTGACGTTGATCAGAACGTCGCGCCTGCCCACGGCCGGCTTTGCCGATTCCTCGACTCTGAGGTCGTGCTTTCCATAGAAGACCGCGCTTTTCATGGTGACTCCTTAACGTGGCGGTGAATGTTGTAATGAAGTATAGGCGTGTATGCAGATATAGACAAGCATATCTAGACAAGTAGAAAAGAATTATGAATTGAGGCCATCAGCTATATCAGCTTTAGCAGGCGAAATACTGGACATATACCGTTTACGGCTAATAATCAACCGTTTACCGACCGTAGTATTAATGCTAACTTGTCTAGATAAGTGATATGATAAAAAAGAAGTGCAAGAAGTCAGGGACACGGGCCCACCCGTCCTATTGCACGAGGTACACGCAAACGGCGCGTCTGCGGTCTCGAGTGAAGCCAAAACCGCAGTCGCTCCGAATGAAGAGAGGGGGATTCCCCGTCATGATGCAAAAGATACAACGTTTCGGCGGTGCAATGTACACGCCTGCAATTCTTTTCGCATTTTCCGGAATCGTCGTCGGCCTGGGTACGTTGTTTACCACCGAGGCGATCTTTGGCGAGATGGCCACTGCGGGCCATCTTTGGTTTGATTGCTGGAATGTGCTGCTCCAGGGTGGTTGGACGCTCTTTAACCAGATGCCGTTGCTGTTTTGCGTAGCGTTGCCAATCTCGCTCGCGAACAAGCAGAACGCTCGCTGCTGCATGGAGGCTTTGGCCATCTACCTTACCTTCAACTACTTTGTAAGCACAATCTTGGGGCAGTGGGGCCCTGTCTTTGGGGTCGACTACTCTGTCGAGGCGGGCAGCGGTACTGGTCTTGCCACTATCGCAAGCATCAAAACGCTTGATATGGGCATCATGGGCGCGCTTATCATTTCAGGTATCGCCACGATGCTTCACAACAAGTACTTCGACACCGAACTTCCTGAGTGGTTGGGCGTGTTCTCGGGCTCCGTGTTCATCTATATGATCGGTTTCTTCGTTATGGTTCCGGTCGCTCTTATCGCCTGCCTGGTGTGGCCGCATGTCCAGGCTGCTATCTCCGCCTTCCAGGGATTCATCCTTTCCGCCGGTACGTTCGGCGTGGGCGTCTTTGCTTTCTTCGAGCGCGTGCTGATCCCTACAGGCCTGCACCACTTTATCTATACGCCGTTCTATTACGACAACGCGGCGGTCAACGGTGGCATCTTTGCTGCTTGGGCCAACATCCTGCCCCAACTGGCTGCCGATCCGAGCATTGCTCTTAAGGATGCCGCACCCTGGGCTGCCTATACCTGCCCTGGTTGGACTAAGGTCTTCGGCTCGCTCGGCGTCGCCATTGCGTTTTATATGACCGCCAAACCCGAGCGCAAGCAGCGCGTCAAGGCTCTGCTCATTCCCGTCACCCTTACCGCTATGCTTTGCGGTATTACCGAGCCGCTTGACTTCACCTTCCTGTTCATTGCGCCCGGCCTGTTCGTCGTCCACTGCGTGCTCGGAGCGCTCGGCTGCATGGCTCAAAACCTCCTTGGCGTCGTGGGCATCTTCGACGGCGGAATCATCTCGATGCTCTCGTGGGACTGGCTGCCCCTTTGGGCCGCACACGGTCTGCAGTACGCCATCTCCATCCTTGTCGGTCTGTGCTTTACCGCTCTTTGGGTCGTGGTCTTCCGTTTCTTGATCATCAAGTTCGACTTTAAGACCCCCGGTCGCGAGGATGACGATGTTGAGGTCGAGCTCAAGTCCAAGGCCGACTACAAGCAAAAGCAGAGCGGTGCTGCTGCTAGCAAATCGGTCGCCCAGAGTAAGGATGACGAGCGCTTGGTGCTTGCCGAGAACATCCTCGATCTACTCGGTGGCACGGACAACGTCATCGATGTAACTAACTGCGCTACCCGTCTGCGCGTTAACGTCAAGGACAAGGGCGCCGTTGCACCCGAGGCTTCCTTCAAGGCAATCGGTACGCATGGCTTGGTGGTCCAAGGCCAGTCAATCCAGGTCATCATCGGCCTTACCGTCCCGCAGGTTCGCGAGAAGTTCGAGAGTCTTCTGTAAACCATCGTCCATCGAAACAATCGGCCTTGCAGAGCCGGTATGCACCGCAAGGCCGATTCTAGAGATGAAAACTCCACTTCTAGGTAACAATTCCAAACCGTGCAGGCCGCGTACGGGGATGGATTGAGCAAGCGGCCAGAATGAGGAGGACATCATGTCCAAGAAAAACTATGCCGTGACCATTGCCGGCGGTGGCTCTACCTTCACCCCGGGCATCGCTCTGATGCTGCTTGAGGAGCGCGACCGCTTCCCGGTCAACAAGGTGACCTTCTACGACAACAACGCCGAGCGCCAGGAGACCGTGGCCAAGGCCTGCGAGATCTACTTCCACGAGAACGCCCCCGAGGTTGAGTTTAGCTACACCACCGACCCCGAGACCGCATTCACCGGGACCGACTTCGTCCTTGCTCACATCCGCGTCGGCCTGTACGCCATGCGTGAGCTCGACGAGAAGATTCCTCTCAAGTACGGCTGCGTTGGCCAAGAGACCTGCGGTGCCGGCGGTATCGCCTATGGCATGCGCTCCATCGGCGGCGTTATCGAGATCCTCGACTACATGGAGAAGTACAGCCCCAACGCCTGGATGCTCAACTACTCCAACCCCGCGGCCATCGTCGCCGAGGCCTGCCGCGTGCTGCGCCCCAACAGCCGCATCATCAACATCTGCGACATGCCGATCGACCTCATGGATAAGATGAGCCGTATGTGCGGCATCAAGGATCGTCGCGAGCTGCAGTATAGCTACTACGGCCTCAACCACTTTGGTTGGTGGAGCAAGATCTACGACAAGGACGGCAACGACCTCATGCCGCAGATTAAGGAGCACATGGCTAAGAACGGCTACCTGGACGGCATCGAGCACGAGGCCGGCAAGGAGCAGCATGTCGAGGAGAGCTGGATTCACACCTTCGGCAAGGCCAAGGATGTCTATGCTGTCGATCCCGAGACGATTCCCAATACCTACCTCAAGTATTACCTGTACCCGGACTATGTCGTCGAGACGTCTGACCCCAACTACACTCGCGCCAATGAGGTTATGGACGGCCGTGAGAAGAAGGTCTTTGGCGCTTGCCGCGACATCATCGCCAAGGGTACTGCCAAGGACGGCGGCTTTGAGCCAGATGTACATGCCAACTACATCGTCGACCTTGCCTGCGCACTGGCCGAGAACACGCTCGAGCGCTTCCTGCTGATCGTCCCCAACGATGGCGCTGTGCCCAACTTCGACCCGACGGCCATGGTCGAGGTGCCTTGCATCGTCGGCTCCAACGGCTTTGAGAAGATCTGCCAGGGCCCGATTCCGCAGTTCCAGAAGGGTCTCATGGAGCAGCAGGTTTCCGTCGAGAAGCTCGTTGTCCAGGCTTGGGTCGAGGGCAGCTACCAGAAGCTCTGGCAGGCGCTCACGCTCTCCAAGACCATTCCTTCGGCAAGCGTTGCTAAGCAGATCCTGGACGAGCTCATCGAGGCCAACAAGGATTTCTGGCCCGAGCTTAAGTAAGGACTGCAGTCTCGAACTCTCACTCATCTCTGCTTCATTTGCGCCGCCGTGGCGTCCGGGTTCGCCCAGATGCTGCGGCGGCGCTATACTTATGCAGTTTGAAGTACCTGTACCAAAAGGAGCTGTCGTGTCCCTTTCCATCGGTATCGTGGGCCTGCCCAACGTGGGCAAGTCGACGCTGTTCACCGCGCTTACCAAAAAGACTGGCCTTGCCGCCAACTACCCGTTTGCCACAATCGACCCCAACGTGGGTATCGTCGATGTGCCCGATAGCCGCCTGCAAAAGCTCGCCGACATCGTCAACCCCGGCCGCATTGTGCCGGCTACGGTCGAGTTTGTCGACATCGCAGGTCTGGTGAAGGGCGCTAACGAGGGCGAGGGCCTGGGCAACCAGTTCTTGGCAAACATCCGCGAGACCGATGCCATCTGCGAGGTCGTGCGCTACTTTAAGGACCCCAACGTCATGCGTGAGGTGGGCCGCACGGGCGAGTTCGTCGATCCCGCCGGCGATGCCGACACCATCATGACCGAGCTCATCCTGGCCGACATGGGCACGCTCGAGAAGCAGCTGCCCAAGCTCGAGAAGGAGGCCAAGCGCGACAAGGAGCTCATGCCCAAGTTTGAGGTCGCCAAGCGCCTGCTTGCCTGGCTCAACGAGGGCAAGCGCGCCGCGTCCATGGAGATGACCGACGAGGAGCGCGCCGCTGCCAAGGGCTTGTTCCTGCTCACCATGAAGCCCATCCTGTATGTGGCCAACGTAGACGAGGACATGCTCAACGAGGACCTGACGCCCATTGATGGCGTCAAGCCGCTGCCCATCTGCGCCAAGATTGAGGCCGAGCTTTCCGAGCTCGATCCCGAGGACGCCGCCGACTACCTGGAGAGCCTGGGCCTGGAGCAGCCCGGTCTGGACGTGCTCGCGCAGGCGGCCTATAAGCTGCTCGGTCTGCAGTCGTTCTTTACGGCTGGCGAGATGGAGGTCAAGGCCTGGACGGTTCGTCAGGGCGCGACCGCCCCGCAGGCCGCCGGCGTCATCCACACCGATTTTGAACGCGGCTTTATTAAGGCCGAGGTTATTGGCTACGACGACTACATCGAGCTCGGTGGCGAGCAGGGCGCCAAGGCTGCCGGCAAGCTGCGCATCGAGGGCAAAGACTATGTCATGGCCGATGGCGACGTCGTGCACTTCCGCTTTAACGTGTAAGGACGACGCATATGTTTAAATATGGCAAAAAAGCTGGCTACATGGGTATTGCGCTGCTCGTACTTGCGGTGATTCCGCTGGTGGTCGCAGCGTGTGTTATCCCCAACATTGGTCCCGAGGTGGCAACAAAGTTTAATGCCGCCGGCGAGGCGACGCGCTGGGGCAAGAGCTACGAGTTGCTGGCGCTGCCGGTGCTCAATCTGCTGCTGAGCGTGGCGACGTACTTTACGGCGGGACGCCAGGCTAAAAACAATGATGACTCCGCCGCCATGGCGCGCATCGTGTGCGAGCGCTACCTGCGAAACGGCTGCATCACGGGTGTATTTCTCAACGTAATCAACGTCTACTTTATGTATTCGGCGATTACCGGTATGGGCTTTGGCCTGGGCTTTTAGCTTGCGCCTTTAGGCAACGAGCCTGCAAGCATATTCGATGGCTGCTGCGAGGCCGCCGCTCGATCGTGGTTGAAAGACCATGTCGGCGGCGGCCTCGTTTTCGTATCCGGCGCCGCGGAGGGCGAGCGCGATGCCGGCTTCCAAAAGGAGCGACAGGCCGCGTTGGCTGGTTACGATTACGGCAGCCTGATTGAGCGAGCAGCTGTGCGCTTGGCATTGGATGGCAAGTTCACCTTGCGCCGGGCAAGGGACCAAAACGGCGGCGACGCGACTTGATAGCAATGCAAATGCTATGCGCTCATCGGGCGAAAGACATTCTGCTTCAACGACGACGAGCTTGGGCGGTGCGCTGTTTGTGCGAAGCGTGGCTCGGTACGTGCGGACCGAAGATCCCGACATAGAAAACTCCTGTGTATTCGGCAAAACGTAAACTATAGTTTACGTTTATGTTCGGCTCCATTTCAAACTCGGCTGCATGGACGAACGTGCGAAACAGATTCTTGGCAGGCGGGTCGAAGAGACACGCAGAGACCTTGGTATCTCCAAGGTTGATTTTTGTGTGGCGACAGGAATCAGCCGACCCTACCTCGACCGAATCGAAGATGGGACGGCAAATTTCACGCTCAAGGTTCTATTTAAGATCGCGCCCGCACTCGGCATGACGGTGTCAGAGCTTCTCGAGGGTATCGAGTAGCCTTTTTTGCTAGATTTGCCGCTTGTTGAACGGGTCCCCCCGACGGCGGCGTGCAAAAACGCGAGTATTCAGCATCCCTCAATAATTTGACGGCAGCCGGGGCCACAAATACGACGCGTAATGTTTTGGATTATCCACAAAATTCAATAATATGAGGAATAACAAGCGCGCGGAACGAGTCTTTCGAGTCGAAAGGCAATTTACAGCCAGCGGTTTTAACGTTCCCGGAAGGGGCGGATGCTGAAAACTCCGCTTTTTGCACGTTCCGAGGGCTACCACGTGCCCTACAAGGCCCAAAGAGGCGGATTTTGTTTTAGCTACGCCATCGGGATACGGTCGTGGTTGACTTGGCTGTAAAACAGGCGCTGAATCTCGGCCGCATCGCGTGACTGGCCGAGCGCCCACATGGTCTTGGCCACGAGCGTTTCGGTGGTCATGTCGTCGCCGCGCAGAATGCCCGGATGATCGGCGTAGGCACGGCCGACCTCATAAACACCCAGGTCAAGGCCCTCCTCGGGGACCTGCGTGGTCATAACGACGGTGCGGCCCGAATCGACCCAGCGGAAAATCGCCTCCTGGAATGATTCGCCGGACTCGCCGAACTCGGGGATACCGCCAATGCCAAAGGTCTCCAGAATCACGGCGTCGTAGCTATCGGCCAGGGCGTCCAGGATACCCGGGTTCACGCCGGGCGTGAGCTTAAGGACAAACACGCGCGGGTCGATGCTGTCGTAGAAACGCACCGGGTTTTCGCCCTGATGCGTGCCGTGAAGCCCGTTGCGCACAATGCGGTCGTTGCGGATGTAGGCAATGGGCGGATAGTTGACACTAATGAACGCGTTAAAGCTCATGGTGCGCTGCTTGCGGGCGCGCGTGCCGGCAATGGCGACGCCGCCAAACACGATCGAGACGTCGTGTGAATGCTCGTCGAGCGCATAGAGCAGGCTCTGGTACAGGTTGAGCTTGGCATCGGTAAAGGGGTTGCCCATGGGCTTTTGCGAGCCGGTGAGTACGATGGGCTTGGGACTGTCCTGAATCAGATAGGAAAGCGCTGCCGCGGTGTAGCTCATGGTGTCGGTGCCGTGAAGGACTACGAAGCCGTCGTGATCGGCATAGCCTTCGACGATGACATCGCGGATGCGCATCCAGTCGCTCGGGCGCATATTGGTGCTGTCGATGTTCATGGGCTGCACGACGTCGAGCTCGCAGAGGCCCGAGATCTCGGGGACGCTCTGGGCGAGTTCCTCACCGGTCAGGGCGGGGGAGAGGCCGTTACCGTCCTCGGTCGATGCGATGGTGCCGCCCGTGGCGATGAGAAGGATGCGCTTCATGCTGGTATTCCTATCGTATTTGCCGCCACAGAGGCGGAGTCGTTCGGCAGTATTGTGGCACAGGGCGTCCAATGTTCAAACGTATTACATCATCTGTAACGTTTGGTAACACTTCAATTGCCGTCAAATAGGGGCCCTGGTCGTGCGTTTGCCGTGCACTGATGGCTGCGAGGGACGAGAAACCCCATATAACGTGTACACTATGAAAGCAATTTTCGTTTATTCGCGCGGGTGGGCACCGGCTCCCCGCCAACAAGAGGGGGAAACCATGGATCAAAAGGCTTCCGCAAAGGTCCTCGTACTCGACTTTGGTGCGCAGTACGGTCAGCTCATTGCCCGTCGCGTCCGCGACCTCAACGTGTATTCCGAGATTGTTCCCTGCGACATCTCGGCCGACGAGATTCGCGAGATGAACGCCTCTGCGCTCATCCTTTCCGGCGGCCCGGCTTCTGTGTATGCCGAGGACGCTCCGTCCATCGACCCCGCCATCTTTGACCTGGGCCTTCCCGTCCTAGGCTTCTGCTACGGTCATCAGATCACGGCCGTGACGCTCGGTGGCAAGGTCGGCCACTCCGAGGTGGGCGAGTACGGCCGCGCTACCATTACGCGCACGGCAGGCGCCAAGCTCTTTAACTCCACGCCCATGGAGCAGACCGTGTGGATGAGCCATCGCGACGCCGTGTCCGAGGTGCCCGAGGGCTTTACCGTTACCGCCAGCACCGACGTGTGCCCGGTTGCCGCCATGGAGTGCGTCGAGCGCAAGATCTTCACCACGCAGTTCCACCCCGAGGTCAAGCATTCCGAGTACGGTCAGCAGCTGCTGAGCAACTTCCTGTTTGAGATCTGCGGCCTGGAGCCCAACTGGAGCATGGACAACCTGGTCGAGACCATGACGGCCGAGTTCCGCGAGAAGGTCGGCGACGACCGCGTGATTCTGGCCCTGTCCGGTGGCGTTGACTCCTCCGTCGTGGCTGCGCTGGGCGCTCGCGCCGTGGGCAAGCAGATGACCTGCGTGTTCATCAACCACGGCCTGCTACGCAAGGGCGAGCCCGAGCAGGTGGAGGAGGTCTTCACCAAGCAGTTCGACGTCGACTTTATCCACGTCCACGCCGAGGACCGCTATGCCGAGCTTCTGGCCGGCGTGACCGAGCCCGAGGAGAAGCGCCGCATCATCGGTACGCAGTTCTGGAAAGAGTTCTTCGCGGTTGCTCAGCAGCTCGAGACCGATGGCAAGCCGGTCAAGTACCTGGCTCAGGGCACCATCTACCCCGACATCATCGAGTCCGGCGCTCGCAAGACGGGCGGCAAGACGGCCACTATCAAGAGCCATCACAACCTGATCCCGTTCCCCGAGGGCGTGCACTTCGACCTTATTGAACCGCTCGACCATTTCTTTAAGGACGAGGTCCGCGCACTTGGTCTGGCGCTTGGCCTGCCGGGTCACATCGTGTTCCGTCAGCCTTTCCCGGGCCCGGGTCTGGCCATCCGCATCATCGGCGCGGTCGACAAGGAGAAGCTCGAGATCCTCAAGAACGCCGACGCCATCGTGCGCGAGGAGCTCGACGCCTACAACCAGCGTCTGTTTGAGCAGACCGGCGAGCGCAACTCCGAGCACAGCTGCTGGCAGTATTTCGCGGTCCTGCCCGACATTAAATCCGTCGGCGTTATGGGTGACGAGCGCACCTACCAGCGTCCGATCATCCTGCGTGCCGTCGAGTCCAGCGATGCCATGACCGCCGATTGGGCCAAGCTACCCTACGACGTGCTGGCCCGCATCTCTGGCCGCATCGTTGCCGAGGTCCCCGGCGCCAACCGCGTGTGCTACGACATCACGTCCAAGCCACCCGCGACCATCGAGTGGGAATAGAACAGACGTTCGATTCTGTGTTATAATATCCTGTAATGGGCGCGGCCTCTTCCGAAGCCGCGCCCATTGCTATATTTGGTCGGATATCGACGGAAACCCAAGCTCAAGGAGGTTTGTTGCGATGGCATACGATTTCAAGAAGGAGTTCAGGGAGCTCTACAGGCCGTCCGGCAAACCGAGCGTCGTAACCGTTCCGCCTATGAGCTACGTCGCCGTGCGGGGCAAGGGCAATCCCAATGCCGAAGGCGGCGAGTACCAGAACGCGTTGCCGCTGCTCTACGGCGTCGCTTATACCATCAAGATGTCGAAGAAGGGCCCGCGAGAGATCGAAGGCTATTTCGACTTCGTCGTGCCTCCGCTCGAGGGCTTCTGGTGGCAAGACCGCACCGATGGCGAGATTGATTATGCGCGGAAGGATGACTTCAACTTCATCTCGTGCATCCGTCTGCCCGATTTCGTCACTCGCGAGGACTTCGACTGGGCAGTTTCGGAAGCTGCCGCCAAGAAGAAGCTGGACTTCTCGGCGGTCGAGCTGCTGAGGGTCGACGAGGGCCTTTGCGTTCAGTGCATGCATACCGGGCCTTACGACGACGAGCCGGCGACCATAGACGCCATGCGCACATTCGCGGCGGAACGGGGCTACGCCCCCGACTTCTCCGAAGCCCGTCTGCATCACGAGATTTACCTCTCCGACCCGCGCAAGTGCGCGCCGGAGAAGCTCAAGACCGTGATCCGTCATCCCATAAAGTTGATTTAGCGAAGCGAGTGACGCCGATCGCTTCGGCTTTTTGGGGGCTCACCGTGGCGTGGTCGGCAACGGGACACGTCATGCGACCGGTGGCGGAGGCCGAGGCGCGGGAGCGCGCGTTCGTTTGCACCGCCTCGCACGACCTCGTCACCCCACTCATGGCGGTGACCGCGAACTGCGACGTGCTTGAAGCGGAGGCATCCGATCAGGCCGGCCTTGCGTCCTGGGTCGCCATCATCCGTGCAGCGGCGGACGAGATGGCGACTCGCATCGCTGACATGCTCATGCACATGGGCGGCGACTAGACAGGGCGATCCCTGCAACGGGCATTATTATCCGGGAAGCGTTTGATTGCGAGGCACGCCGGTGTGAGGGCCTGAGTCGTCAGGCCCTCACAGGGGGACCGCGATGGTGGCCACCGCGCCGCCCGAGGGGCTGTTGGCGAGCGAGACGGAGCCCCCGTGGGCGCTCGCGGCCTCGGAGGCGGCGTGGAGGCCGAGCCCGTAGTGGCGGCCTCCGTCGCGCGAGGAGCGGGAGGAGTCGTCTGTGAAGAGGCGCTCACAGCCGCGTTCGAGGGCGGCGGGAGAGAAGCCCGGTCCGTCGTCGGCCACCTCGATGACGAGGCGCCCGCCCGCGACGTCGCAGGAGACCGCCACGCGCGAGCGTGCGTGCTCGGCGGCGTTGGCCACGAGGTTCGCGGCGGCTCGCGCCAGGCTGGTTCGGTCGAGCGGGGCCTCGGGTGCGCCCGCGACAGCGGGGCCCGTGGCCGCGTCGAGCGTCACGCCTCGCGCCCGGGCGATCTGGGCGGCCTCGGCGAGGACCTGCTCGCAGAGCTCGGCCGGCCGCATGGGGGCCCTCTCCGCCCCGCCGGACCCGCGCGAGGCCTCGATGAGCAGGCGCACGTAGCCGTCGAGCCTTTCGACACCGCCGGCTATGTCGCGCGCGGCGGCCGCGAGGTCGGCGTCTTTCTCGTCTTCCAGCTCCTCCGCCACGAAGTCGGCGTTGGCGCGCAGCACGGTGAGCGGCGTCTTGAGGTCGTGGGCGAGCGACGCCACCTGCTCGCGCTGCCCCCGCTCCGCGGCCCAGCGGGCCTCGAGCGACTCGGCGAGGGAGGTCCGCATGGCGTCCATCGCGGCGAGGACGTCGTTCACCTCGCGCACGTTGGTGCTGCCGACCGCGAAGTCGAGATCCCCCGCGCCGACGCGCCCCGCCGCCTCCGCGAGCGGCGCCATCTTGCGCGAGATCACGCGGCTCGCACGGCGCGCCACGAGCGCGAGCGCGAGCGCGCTTCCCGCAGCGGCGCCGACGAGCATGAGGTTCTGCGGGTTGGGAAGCAGGCCGGCGAGGTCGCGCGAGACCCACTGCGGCAGGTACTCGCTGACGAGTGCGCAGGCCCCGCCGCCCTTGAGCGGGAACGCGGCGTAGGTGAGGCCCGAGCCCCCGCCCTCGATCTCCACTGTGCCCGGATCCGCGGCGAGTGCCGCACGGGCCATTTCCGTCGCGTCCTCGAGCCTCGTGCCCTCGAGGTCTGTCATCAGCACGTATCCGTCCTTGTTCAGGATGAGGTAGCGGTACGCCGTCGGCACGTCCTGCTGCCCGCAGACGCCGTCGCGTGCCAGGCCCTCCGCGACCTCGCGCACATTGGCCGGCCCCCAGCTTGCCTCGTAGACGAAGCCCGCGTCGATCGCCGCGGAGAGCGCCATGAACGAGGCGAGCCACGCCGTGGCGACCGCCGCGAACGCGTAGGCGAAGTAGCGCGCGATGACGAAGGAGAGCGGCATGCCCCCGCGACCTCGCGCCCCAGTCCTCAAAGCTGCCACTTGTACCCCATCCCCCAGACGGTCGCGATCGGATCGGCGCCGGCCTCGGAGAGTTTCCTCCGGGCGCGGCTGACCTGCATGGATATGGCCGCGTCGTCGGCGTCGCTCTCCCAGCCGAGCACCGCCTCGCGTATCTGCGCGCGGCTCATGACCTGCCCGGGGTGGCGGGCGAGGTACTCGCAGATGGCGTACTCGGTGGGCGTGAGCGGCACGGCCTCGCCGCCCACGGCGAGGCCGCGCGCCCCGAGGTCGATCCGCACCTCCCCGAAGGAGAGGGCGTGCGAGCGCGGCCGGCGCTCACGGCGTAGATGGGCCGCGACCTTGGCGCGCAGCTCCGCGGCCCCGAAGGGCTTGCGGACGTAGTCGTCGGCGCCCAGGCCGTAGCCGGCCACGGCGTCCTCCTCGGCCACGCGCGCGGTCAGGAAGACGATGGGCCCGTCGAAGTCCGGGCGGATCTGCCGCACGAGCTCGAAGCCGTCGAGCCCCGGCATCATGACGTCGCAGAGCACGAGGTCGAAGCGCGAGAGGTCCATCCCCGGGACCGCCGTCGGGTCCGTTGTCTTGACGACCTCATGGCCGTCGCGGCCGAGGACGCGCGCGAGCGCGTCGAGGATCGCCCGCTCATCATCCACTGCCAGTATCCTCGCCATGTTCGACCTCCTGAAACTCCCGTCGGCATTGTACTAGCGCCGCACTCAGCGGTCCAGAGCCCTGCGCGCAGCCGCGGGCGCCTCGGCCGCGCCGCACGCGCGGTAGCGCACGCCCGAGCCGCCGCGCGCCTCGATCTCGAGCCAGCCCTCGCCGTCCGACTCCCGCCCGAAGAATATGAGCTGGAGCTCTCGGACATTGCCCCTGTCGTCCGCCGCGTCCACCAGGTAGACGTAGTTCGCCCCCGCCCCGGTGGCGTCGGCGTAGGAGCTCGCGTGGCTGCCGGGCTCGGGCGCGGGCGCCCACATGGCGATCTCAGGGTTGGGCAGCACGCGGTCGGCGATCGAGCGCAGCACCGACCCCCAGCCGGCGTCGAGCAGGGCATTCCCGCCCAGGACGAGCGCTGCGGAGAGGAGGGCGAGCACGGCGGCGAACGGCTTCCTACGCATCTGCCCTCCCGTCCTCGAAGCGGCAGAACCAGGCGATAAGGACGGCGGCGGTTGCCAGGGTGAGCACGAGGCCAGCGAGCGCAGTCGTGAGGAGAGGGCCCGCCGCGCGTGCGGCGTCGATGAAGGCCTCCACCCCGAGCGACCCCAGGCGCGCGGGCCAGGCGAGCGGCACCCAGCTCAGGGGCGTTGCCAGGGCACCGGTGAGCTCGCCGGTCATGAGGCCGTGCGCAAGTCCGCCCACCGAGAAGAACGCGAGGAGCACCCCCGCCGCGCCGGCGCCGATGGCGGCGTTGCGGCCGAGGCGCAGGGCCACGCCGAGCCCCAGCGCGTAGAGGGGCAGGCTCCCCAGCACGATACCCGCCCAGGCGGCCGCAAGCGGAGCGGGCCCGAGCGGCAGGCGCCCGGCGACGGCGA